>Ga0185299_10000315_pt1 | contig 143105 bp, 112 predicted proteins | sample PaiPotPPA55metaG_FD_128002 | JGI IMG/M metagenome (GOLD analysis project Ga0185299, IMG submission 128002) | Iron sulfur acid spring bacterial and archeal communities from Banff, Canada, to study Microbial Dark Matter (Phase II) - Paint Pots PPA... ...
CGTAATCTATAGCTCCCTCGCTGATGTATTCCATTCCCGGTTAAAATCTTACTCAACCTAGAAAAGTGAGTTCTGTGGGGTAAGGGGTGTTTATGAAAGTGATCGCTCGCCTAACCCTACACGTGTGCCTGCTCGCCGGTGCATGCTTTGCCGCAGCACCCATTCCAGAAGCGGCCAGTCCCGGTGAAGAAATCGCGCGTATGGCTGACGTCTCTGGCCACTACGGCGGGCACCTGACCATTGGGCAACGCGCCGAGCCCAGGACGCTCAACCCGGTTACCGCCACGGACGCCGTTTCACGCGAGGTAATCGGTCGTCTTATGGGGGATCTCATCGAGATCAACCGGTCGTCGCAGCAAACCGAGCCCGCACTGGCGAAATCATGGAAGATCTCGCCCGACGGCCGCACGTTTACCCTACAACTCCGCAAGGGAATTCGATTCTCCGACGGCCACCCGTTCGATGCTGACGACGTGCTCTTCTCGTTCAACGTTTACATGGATGAAGCAGTCGATTCCCCGCAGCGCGACCTGCTGATCATCGACGGCAAGCCCATCCTGGTTACCAAACTGGATCAATACACGGTGCGATTCGCGTTGCCACGCCCCTATGCGGCGGCCGAGAGACTGTTCGATGGTCTAGCGATGCTGCCGAAGCATCTGCTGGAGAAGCAATATCACGAGGGCCACTTTGCGCAGGCGTGGTCCCTGAATGTGCAAGCATCCGAGGTCGCCGGACTGGGCCCGTTCCGGCTCAAGCAGTACGTGCCTGGGCAGCGAGTTGTGGTCGAACGCAATCCTTATTACTGGAAAGTTGACCAGAAGAATCAGCGGCTGCCATACCTTGACGAACTGGTTTTCCTGTTCGTGGGCACGGAGGATGCGCAAGTGATGCGCTTCGAGGCGGGTGAGACCGACATCATCAGCCGGCTCAGCTCGGAGAACTACAACCTCCTTTCGCGTGAGAAATCCCGCGTCGGTTCGCAGCTGGCGGATATAGGGCCCAGCTTGGAGTACAACTTCCTGGTGTTCAACCTGAACGACCTCAGTGGGAAGAAGCTCAATGAAGTTGCCGGCAAGCAGGCCTGGTTTAGCGATTTGAAGTTCCGTCAGGCCATCTCTGTGGCGGTCGACCGCGAGTCCATCGTGCGCCTGGTCTACGGAACCCGCGGCGCGGCCTTGTGGGGGAATGTGGGGCCCGGTAATAAGCTCTGGATCAATCCGACCATCCCGCATCCGTCGCGTTCCGTCGAAACGGCGCGTCAGCTTCTAAAGGCAGCGGGATATTCGTGGAACGCCGCGGGCCAGTTGCTGGATGCAACGCGGCAGCCAGTCGAATTTTCGATCATCACCAGCTCATCGAACAGCCAGCGAATGAAGATGGCAACCCTGCTGCAGGACGATCTCTCGCACCTCGGGATGCAGGTCCATGTTGTGCCACTCGAATTTCGCGCCATGATCGACCGCGTGTTCCAAAGCTTTGATTATGACGCGGCGATGATGGGGCTTGGCGGCGGCGATGCCGACCCAAATCCAGAGATGAATGTCTGGGCCTTCAGCGGCACGTCGCACTTATGGCACTTGGGCGAAACCAAGCCAGCAACCGATTGGGAGCGCGAACTTGACCAACTGATGCAGCAACAGATGGTCACGCTCGACTATGCAAAGCGAAAACAGTTATACGATCGCGCGCAACAGCTGATTGCCGAGAATCTGCCCTTCATTTTCCTGGGGACGCCCAACATTCTTGCGGGCGCGAATGCCCGGGTCGGCAATTTCCATCCGGCCGTGCTCGATCCCTACACGTTGTGGAACGCAGACGAACTTTATGTTCGCGGACCGGGGCTGGAGAACGCGGGAGTACGATGACGGGAACTGCGACAGGAAGGCAAAAAGAACACCCCGCCAATTCGTCGCTGGCTCCTTCGTCGGACGAGCAGCTGATCGGCCGCTGTCTGAAGGGCGATCAGGAAGCTTGGTCGGCACTGATCGACAAGTACAAGAACCTCATCTACTCGATTCCGATCAAGCTCGGAATGTATCAGGATGCGGGCGACATCTTTCAGTCCGTCTGCGTAGACCTGCTTTCGGAGTTGCCACGACTCCGCGAACATCGCGCATTGCCGAAATGGCTGATGCAGACCTGCTATCACAAATGCCTTCGCTACCAGCGCGCCACCGACAGGCTGGTCGAACTTGCTCCCGAGGGCACAGACAGTAATGCTGCGTCCCCTGCCAGTAGCGCCGACGACTTTCCCGAGCACATGCTGATGCAGCTCGAGCAAGAACAGATCTTGCGCGATGCCATCTCAGAGTTGCCCGAAAAATGTGAGCGGATGGTCCGATTGCTCTTTTTCGAAAATCCACCGCGGCCCTACGAGAATATCGCCGAGGAGTTGGGGATGGCGACCGGCTCGATCGGAGCGATCCGTGGCCGCTGCCTGGCTTATCTCAGGAAACACCTTGAAAAGAGGGGCTTCTAATGAGCGTCCGGGCGGTTCAGAAAACCGAATCGGACGCCATCATTGAGCGCTTGCTCGCGCTTGATGACGCCCCGAGGCGCGCTCAGTTGGTCGCGCATCATCCGGCAATTGCATGGGATGAAATTGTAAACACCCTCACCGAAAGAGTGTGGCAAGAGGTTCGCATCGACACGCATCGGGCCAAGCGCTTGGCGGAAGCAGCCCTGGATGTTGCCCAAACACTCGGCAGTCCGAGCCTGCTTGCCCGAAGTTTACGCGCGAAGGCGAACGCCATGTACGCACTCGACGAGCACGTAGAGGCGGTTCAGTTGCACGAGCAGGCGGTCGCTCTATTCGAACAAACCGGGGAAGAGGCTGAACTCGCCAGGACGCTGAGCGGATCCATTCAGTCGCTGTTATTGCTGGGCCGGTACGATCAGGCACTCGCTGCCGGGGAGCGCGCGGGTGCAATTTTCCGGAGGCAGGGGAATACTCGCCGGCTGGCTCGGCTGGAAATCAACATCGGAAATATCTATCACCGGCAGGACCGGTTCACCGAAGCGCTCGCATTTTACGAGCGCGCGTACGAGCAGATACTGGTGCACGATGACGCCGAAGGGTTGGCGGCCGTTCTGAGCAATTTGTCGCTGTGCCATATCAGTCTCAACGACTTCCCTAAGGCATTGGAACTGCACCAGGTCGCGCGCCGGCACTGCGAGCAGAAGAACATGCCTATCCTGGTTGCCTATGCCGACTACAACATTGCCTACCTTTATTTCCTACGCGGAGAGTACGGGCGTTCGATTCAGCTGCTTCGCGACGCATCCGTTAGCGCAAAGAAAGCGAACGACGCCTATCAGCTTGCGCTCTGCAATCTTGATCTTTCCGAGATCTATCTTGAACTGAATCTAAGCGCCGAGGCGGGCGAACTGGGACGAGCGGCGAATGAAGGCTTTCAAGATCTGGGTTTTGGTTATGAAGCCGCGAAAGCATTGGGCTTTGCCGCCATCGCGGCCAGCCGCCAGGGACAGGCATTTGAGGCGGTCAAGCTGTTTGCGCGGGCGAAAGAGATGTTTGTTCGCGACCAGAACCAGGTCTGGCCTTCGCTCATCGACCTGTACGAGGCCCTGGTACTTTTCACCGAGGGCCGCCTGTTTGAGGCGCGCCGTCTTTGTGCGGCAGCGCACCAGTTCTTCCGAACGTCAACGTCAACCTCAACGATGCGGGGAAAGGCGGTGCTGGCCGAGCTTTTGTTGGCGCGAATTGCACTGCGTTTGGGCGACAACGGCCTCGCGAAACAACACTGCGGCGCGGCGCTGAAGGATCTCGCGAACCTGGATTCGCCCACCCTTCTCTATCAGGCCGAGTTCCTGATGGGCGAGGTGGAACGCGCAACCGGAAATGAAGATGCGGCCTACCAATCGTATTGCCGTGCGCGAGTGGCAGTCGAGCGACTGCGCAGCAGCCTGCGCGGAGAAGAACTGAAGATCGCCTTCTTCGAGAACAAACTTGAGGTTTACGAGAGCCTGGTCGACATTTGCCTGCGCCGCCAGAATAGTTTTGAAGAGGCGTTCGCCTACATCGAGCAGGCCAAGTCGCGAACCCTCATGGATCTTCTGAATCAGCCCGTCCACGTGCCGTCGGCGGTCGATCCTGGACAGAGCGAACTGGTGCGTTCGATCCGGAACCTTCGCGAAGAGCTGAACTGGTACTACAACCTGATCGAGCGCGAACAACTGCGGCCGGAAGAACGTTCGCAAGAGCGGGTCCAGCAACTCGAACAACAGGCTCGGTCGCGAGAGTCGGACTTGATGCGGGCCGTGAAAGAAGCCACCGTTGCGGAAGCCAACGAAGCGGGCCTGCAAATTCCCTCCAACATGTCGCTCGAGGAGATCCGGTCTGTGCTTCCCGCCGATACCGCATTGGTTGAGTTCTTTTGCACGCACGACCGCAGCGTTGTGTGCGTAGTGACCCGCGACAAACTTCACATCTGTCCAGTCACGGTGCAATCTCGAATTCAGAAGCTGCTGCAGTTTCTGCAATTCCAGATGTCAAAATTCCGCCTTGACCCCCAGTATGTAGCCACCTTCAGCCAGCCTTTGCTGGAGTCGACCCAGGCACACCTCAAGAATCTCTACCAAGAGTTGATTGCGCCCATCCGCCATCTGCTCGATTGTCGCCGCATCGTCTTTGTGCAGCATGGGCTGCTTCACTATGTTCCGTTTCACGCCCTGCACGATGGCGAATCGTACTTAATCGATCGGTTCGCCATTTCGTATGCACCCAGTGCGAGTGTCTACGCACACTGCCAGACGAAAGCGGTCAATGTCGCTGGCGATTCTCTAATCCTCGGGATACCGGATGCCCGGACGCCCTCCATTCGCACGGAAGTGGATGCCCTCGCTCGGATCTTGCCGAACGCCAAACTATTCCTCGGCGACGATGCAACCGAAGACGTACTACAAACCTATGGGCCGCGGAGCAAGACGGTACACATTGCGACGCACGGATATTTCCGCCAGGACAACCCGATGTTTTCGTCGATTCGCCTGGGAACGTCGCATCTTAGCCTTTACGATATGGCCCACCTGCAACTGCCGGTCGAGTTGGTCGTGCTGAGCGGATGCGCCACGGGCTTGAACGTGGTCACGCCTGGTGATGAATTGATGGGCTTGGTCCGAGGCCTGTTGCAGGCTGGAGCGCAGTCGCTCGTTTTGAGCCTGTGGGACGTTCACGACGACAGCACCATGGAATTCATGGTCGAGTTCTATACCCAGCTTCAGCAAGGGCACTCGAAGGCGGAATCGATGCAAACCGCATTCATTCGCTTGCGGGAACGCCGTCCTCATCCCTATCATTGGGCTCCTTTCCTATTGATAGGAAAGGGGTAATGGTTTATCGAGTTTTTTCGACAGTAACCTGTATTTTCTGCGCCCCTGCCGTCCCTTTTGTAATAGAGACAAGGCCCTGTTCAAGTATCTGGATCTGGTCTCGATACCCCCGAAGCCGATGAGGATAAGAATGGAACATCTTTCGGAACGACCCTGGGCTGATTTTGTTCGTGGAATTAGCGGACCCGAAATCAGCAAAGACATCAGAGCGCACCTCGCCGCGGATTGCTCGAAATGCAAGACCGCTCTTGATGCCTGGAGCCGCGTCCAAAGGCTAGCAAGCGCTGAAGACGCTTATGCGCCGCCAGAGGATCTGGTGCGGCTGGTGAAGCTGGGTTTTGCAAGCAAGCCCGCACATCAGGCTCGGACATCTACTCTGGCAAAGTGGACTCTGGCGAACCTGGTTTTTGACAGCTTTGCACAGCCGCTACCTGCGGGGGTGCGCAGCGCCGCACTCAGCGCATGGCAAGTTGTTTACGAGGCCGAAGGTCTGACCGTGGATTTACGGTTCGGTCATCGCGCGCAATCCAAAACGGTTCACTTGGTTGGCCAGGTGTTCGACAAGCGAGCCGTGCGTCTCTGGCAGAGCGACGCAACCATTGAGGTGTCGACAGAACTGAATCATGTGGTCGCGACCACCACCGTCAATGCCATGGGAGAGTTCCATATTGAGTTTAAACCGCAAGATCATCTGTGGTTATCGGTTAAGGCAGCGGAACGCAATACAGTGCGGATTCCGCTGACGAACCCGATATAAAGGTAACAAGAATGGCTTACCAAAGGAACCAGAACGGGTTACTGCAGAGAGATTACGGGTGTAAGTGGCAAGCACCGAGGTTCCACTCTACACTCGCACTTAGGTACATGATCGAAAAGGGGAAAACGATGGGTGCAATGAAATCAAACATGAGTCTTCGGCGAGCGGGCCTGGTGCCTTGCCTGCTGCTGTTGCTGACGGCCTTTTGCGCGCCGGCTGCGCAAGCACAGACCCGCCTGATTGTCCGCGATTCGCTGGGACTCCCGGGCATCAACCTGACGTGCCTGTTGATGGGCTGCCGGGTCGTAACGGGTCTTGGGGATCCCAGTGGGCAGTTGTTCCTGGTGACTCTCCCCGCCTTTCTCAATCCGATCGCGGCCCTGCTCCAGCTCAATCTTCAGCTCGGCATCCTCAGTGTAGAAATCGATCAGACCGTGAACACGACGCCCGCATATGCCAATGGCTACCCGTCATACTTGACCGACGAGACGCCAACGTCTTACTACGGGGCAACGGTTTGGCACGGCTACGTGGCGCAGCCCGCGAATCAACTGGTTCGCACCAATGCAACCCACTCGGCATTCAATGTCACTGGTTCTGGAACAACCGTCGCGGTTATCGATACCGGCGTAGATCCCACCAGCCCGGTCTTAAAGAATGTTTTGGTCAACGGGTACGACTTCACGCGTAATACGTACGGCGGTTCGGAGACCAACGACGTTCAAGCCAGTCCGAATACGAGCCAGGCCCAGACCGCGATCGTGAACCAGCGGACAGTGGCGGTGCTCGATCAGCGCACGGTTGCAGTGCTCGATGGCGGTCCCTATCAGGCCTTTGGACATGGAACCATGACCGCCGGCATCGTGCACCTGGTCGCCCCTCAGGCGAAGATTATGCCGCTGAAAGCATTCTCCGCGAATGGCACCGGTTACGATTCCGATATTCTGCGCGCCATTTACTATGCCGTGAACCATGGCGCGAAAGTAATGAATATGAGTTTCGATTTCTCGAGTTACTCGCCGGAACTCGCTCGCGCCATCCAATATTCGAACAGTAAAGGAGTGATCTCCGTCGCATCCGCTGGAAATGATGGTCAGTATAAAACGGTTTATCCGGGCGGACTTCCTGGCGTCATCGACGTCGCGTCGACTTCGAATTACGATGTCCAGTCCTCGTTTACCAATTACGGCGCACCACCGGTGTGGATGGCCGCGCCGGGAGAAGGCGTGGTCACGACGTATCCGTGGGGAACGTATGCCGCGGGATGGGGCACGTCATTCAGCACTCCGTTCGTAGCCGGCACCGCGGCTCTGATGTTAGGGGCCAATGGCAACTGCTCCAGCTCACATGTTCCGATTGGTTTGGCTCATGCCGACTTCATCGGCAATCTGAATCTCGGAGCCGGACGTTTGGATACTTACCAGGCTGTTCAGGCTTGTGGTCTCTTGCACTAGAAAGCGAGCACTGGAAAGCGAGCAAACGGCGATATGGCGGCAACCCCAAATCCGGCGCTGGAGGTGTCCGGACTGGTGCTCCGCATCAAGGAACTGGAAGAGCAGCATCTTGCTTTCCGCAACTCTCTGGTCTGCGCCTTTAACCAGATGCTCGACCTGAAAGACATCAACACGGGAGTCCACAGCACCCGATTGGCAGAGTGGGCGCTGCGTGTAGCGCGGAAGATGGATATGCCTGAAGAACGCCTCTACCAAGTAGAGGTCGCTGCATTACTGCACGACATCGGCAAGGTCGGTGTGCCGGACGCTATTCTGAAAAAACCGGGTCCGCTCACGCCCGAGGAGCGCGCTCTCATTAACCGCCATCCGGAATACAGCTGGTCGATCCTGCGCCTGTTCCCTGGTCTCGAAGAGGCCAGTCTCTATGCCTTACACCATCACGAAAGCGTGGATGGGACTGGCTATCCGGCTGGCCTGAAGGGAAACGACATTCCCATGGTTTCGCGAATCATCTCCGTCATCGACGCTTTCGATGCGATGGTCTCGAATCGTTGTTACCGGCAAGGCCTTCCACACTCGGAAGCGATTGCGCGCTTGCTCCGCAGCAGCGGAACCCAGTTTGATGCCGACATCTTGCAAGCATTTATTCCCATCGCTGAGCAGGAAGCCCCCGACGTCTTTGCAGCCGCAGGGACGAGTATGTCAGCAGCGCTCTAGACGACTTTCGAATGCATAGGCGGGATGTATCTACACTCTCGCGGACGCGGGCAAGGGCATACCGCAACCGACAGACGGCAATCGGCGACGCTACCCGTGCGTGGCGGGACGGATTGGGATCTGAGCCAGCATCGTCGATGCCGCCGCTCCGGGATTGCTTGGAGGACGGAGTTCCGACGCTGACGAAATGAATCGCCTCAGGCTGTATCGAAAAAGGGGCGCCGAGTTTGGCTCAGCGCCCACAACGAGCTGACGGGTCTAGAATCGAGAAAGCCTTGTCGCACATCGTCGCACATCGGCAAGGGCTAGACCGTGATCGGAACGCCGTTGAACTTCGTGAACGTAAAGCCGTCGAAGGGTTCGTTGTACGTGTGACGCTGATCCCGTAGGATGCTGATCGTGACCTTCTCACCGAGCAAGAGACCTTGCTCGGCATCAGAGCGCCAATGCACGCCAGCCATGTCACGCCCCAACGCCACATTGTTGGCCAGTTTGTTCAGTTCGCCGCCCACCGTAATCTGCCCGGCGTCGGAACCCGTGTAGGGAACTAACGACTGACCATCGTCGGAGGCTACCATGGGACTGGGTATCACGAAGCTTTCGTTGAAGAAGGCCTTGAGGGCAGTAACACACGCGCCGACAATTACACCATGCCCCTCGGCGTAAGACGGATGCTGCGGCCCTCCTTCTGGGTAGGCAGCCGGCAGAAGGTAATGGCTAGTCTTTTTGAAGATCTCATCCACCGCCTGGGAGTTCAGCACGTCTCGGTGGACGGGGTACTTTGCCACGCCTGTAATCGTGTTGTGGACAAGGCCTCCATACGCTATAGGGCGCAAGGCACGGTGCACGAACCATTTCTGATACCACATGGCCTTGAGCGCTCGGTTCGAGACTTCGCCCAGCAAATCAAGAATGTGCTGCTGTCCGAAGGTTTGAACCCCCGATTGATTCGCGATAGTGAGATAGGGGTTCCCCGGATTAAAAGGCGCCTTGTTGCTGATCAGCCACTGGGTTGCGAACAGGGCAGCCTGGAAGGTAAAGTCCACATGGTCCCAGGCTCCCAGGTCGCGACCGTTCTTGATGTAGCTTGTACCCAAAATAGTGTTGCTCCCGACAGGTGATCCGTTTTGCACTGCCAGCCAGGACGGGAAGTCCGTCAAATAGTCAGTGCCAGGCGTATACGTGTTGTACTTCTGCGCGACGGGGAGTGTTCCAAAGTTCACCGGCAGCAGGAAAAACTGAGAGATATAGGGCCCGATCAGATCACCGGGCGTGAACCCGCGGAACAAAGTACCCGGCGTAACCTGACCGCTCACTTTGGGACCTTTGAAGCGCGAGAGTTTGTTGAGGTCAGCGATCGCTCCCGCAGTGATTGGCTCGTTCCCGTACTGGGAGAAGGGGACGTCGCGGGCTAAAGCCATCCAGTAGTCTTCGACCATCTCACCTGCCCTCTCCGAGCTAGCCAGGGCGGGCGATGGGGGAATCGAGAGCTGGCCGCTATCTGTACCTTCCAAATCGAAGGCCAGTCCCCCTTGAGGTCCCGCCAGTTTCACGGTTCCCCCGAGGGGAATATTCGCGAAATCGTCTGGCCTGCCGCTGGCAACCGCGGTCAGCAGGGCCTGGTACGCCGTCGTGTCGACTTCACCGATGCCGTCGTGGGGTAGACCCTGGGAAAAGTTGCCGATGAAGTTGGCATATCGCGCCTCGTCGCCATTGTCGATCTGGGGTGGAATGTGCACCTTGCTTTCCCTGGTTGCGGCGTTGAGCCGAATTTGAAAAGACCGGTCGCTGCGCGCGGTCTTTTCGGCGATTTGGCCTTCCGCATTTTCACTCAGTATCGAGGGCAAACCCACGCTCGCGGCCGCCACGGCGACTGTGGATGCACCGGCGCGACCGAGGAACGAGCGCCTGCTCAGAGAGTTAGCCGCCGAGTTGGTTTCCAAATTCCGAACGTCTAAGTCGTGGTTGAGTTGTTCATGGTTGTCCTGAGATTCTTGTTTCGTATGGTTCTTGCTCATATGACCTCCTTTTTCCTGGCAATTCCTGCCAGAGCTTTAGCTTTCCATTGCCGATAGTCGACCCCGGCAATCGACAGACAATTTACTGAGACGCACCGTGCGTGACGGCGTGTCGCAGAAATGAAAATGCGGAAATGTCGGTCTGAGTATGGGGACAGCCTTCAGATCAGAAACGTACAGAGAAGATCTTGGAGAGAATGTGGATGCCGCTGCCTCGGGATGGCTGCCACTCCGATAACCGGAATGCTGACAACGCACCCTGCACAGTAGAACCTCAAACGTGGCATTACGAGTGGGTCGCTAACAGGACGGACGAAGCTGAGCTGAGCCTGCGAAGGAAGAGCTAGATTCACAGGTGCGTCCGACTCATTGAAATTGGTCTCAGGCAAGTCCACTGGTGGTACAGCGGATCCACCAAAGACTCCTGCCATGAGGAACAAAACCAAGATCCGACTGTGTCGCTGCACGGCCACGTCACCCCAAGTGCTGGGAAGCGTACCGCCGCAGACATCGGATGTCAAACGGGGGTGTCCTTAGCCGCGAGCAGCAACCTTTCAAGTACTCCCCTCAGCAAAGCTGCCGATCGGCGTTATGATGTTGGCGGCCAACAACCATGAAAAATAGAAGACTCTCCTTGCCACTGATCTTCCTCCTGTTTCTGCTCGCTTGCTCGCAAGGCGCCCTGGGCCAGGAACAGAAAAAGCCAGCGCTCGGCCTCGCGTCGATTCGCCAGTACATCTCCGCCGGTTGGGACAACCTCACCCGTTCCATGACGGACTGCGCCTCGGTGGTCGATCCCAAGATGAAGGTCAATCCCGTAATCTACCTTCCGGCGGGATTCGCGGCTCCGCCCGCGGTTGAAAAACTTCATGCCGCCTGCAATGTTGACATTGAGCACCTGCCCAGGCCAATTCATCAACTCGGCGAAATCGACACCAACACAATCCATCCCCACGGTCTGCTCTACCTGGAGAACAAGTATGTGGTGCCCGGGGGACGCTTCAACGAAATGTACGGCTGGGACAGCTACTTCATCATCCTCGGTCTGCTGCGCGACGGCCGGACCGACCTCGCTCGTGGCATGGTCGAGAACTTTTTCTTCGAGATCGAGAACTACGGCGCTTTGCTGAACGCGAATCGGACCTATTATCTGACCCGTTCTCAGCCGCCTTTTCTGAGTTCGATGGTACTGGCCGTCTATGACGCCGAGAAACAGGCAGGTCGTGCCGATCCCGCATGGCTGGCGCGAGCATACGGGTATCTGGAGAAAGACTATTCCATGTGGACTCGCGATCCGCACCTTGCCGGCCCGACCGGACTTGCGCGTTACTACGATTTTGGCGATGGCCCGCCCGCCGAGGGCTTGCAGGACGAGGGCGGTTTCTACCGCAAGGTGGTCAGCCACTTCGCGGTTCATCCCGATCAAGCCGATCATTATCTGGTTGAACAAGATCTGGTTCATCCGGAGCTGGTTAAGCAAGAACGAGGGCAATCCGCTGCTGCCTCAGGAGCGACCTATGGCATCACGGTCTGCGATGTCTCGACGACCATGGCGCACCCGGTGTGCGAGCCCCAGCATGTTGTTCGACTCAGCGCCGACTACTATAAGGGCGACCGCTCGATGCGCGAATCCGGCTTCGACATTTCGTTCCGCTTCGGAGCCTACGGCTCGGCCACCCATCATTACGCTCCCGTCTGCTTGAACAGCCTGCTTTACAAGACGGAAACAGATATGGATCAGATCAGTGTGTCGATTGGCAAGGCGTCCGAAGCGAAAACCTGGAGAGAGCGGGCGGAGGCGCGCAAGAGTCGCATGCAGCAATATCTCTGGGATGGAGACCGCGGTTTCTTCTTCGACTACGACTTTACCAGCGGCACGAAATCGAGCTATCGCTATCTCACGACTTATTATCCGCTGTGGGCAGGCCTTGCGTCGCCGGAGCAGGCCGCTGCCGTCGTAAAGAACCTGCCCGTTTTCGAACAGCCCGGAGGACTCGCCATGAGCCCCGAGAATTCCGGCGCGCAATGGGATTACCCTTACGGCTGGGCTCCAGTTGAGATGCTCGCCATTCAGGGATTGCGGCGCTATGGCTACAACGCGGATGCCGATCGTCTTTCGTCTAAGTTCCTGTCCACTGTGATCGAGAACTTTCAGCGCGACGGCACCATCCGGGAAAAATACAACGTGGTCACCCGCTCTTCGGAATCCCAGGTGACCGTGGGATATCAGGAGAACGTCGTCGGCTTCGGCTGGACCAATGGCGCCTTTCTCGAACTGCTGCACGTTTTGCCGAAAGATGCCGTGGAGAAGCTGGCACCATAAGCAAGTAATGGAGCGACGGGCGTCTCGCCCGTCAGGCCGGGCGGGGACGCCCGGCACTCCACCAGCACGCCTGCATGGCTTACGCGGTCACGGATGTGAATCCTGGTTGTTTTGCAGTTGCTCCGCCATCTTCAACTCCGTCTCGGCTTCTTCTTTCTTACCCATGTCACGATAGGTCTGTCCGAGCAGGTGGTGTGTCATCGGATTGTTCGGATCCATGGTGGCCGCGTGGCGCAGCGCCCGCACGGCGAGTTCGAACTCCCCCTTTTTCTCAAGAACCTTGCCCATCAGGATGTACGGTCCGGTCGAAGTAGCGTCCAACCAGATCGACCGCTGCAACAGGCGTTCGGCGTCCTCGTATTTCTGGATTCGCGAGTAGGCGTCGGCCAGCTTGTAATACGTAGCTGCGTTGGCGGGATTTAAAGTCAATTCTTTCTGGAACTGTTCGATTGCCTCGGGAACGCGCGACTTATAGAGGTACAACTCCCCGAGCATGAGATGCGCTCCAGGCAGCTTCGGATCGAGCCTGGTTGCCTTCTGCGCGTATTCTTCCGCCACCGGATCGAATTCCTGCCGCAGCAGCATGCGTGCCGTAAACAGATACCCCGCCGCCGAATCTGCCGGCACATCGAACATACGCGCGAACGCCGTGCGCGCCTTGGGATAATCCTTGCTCTGGATGTAGCAGATCCCGAGGATGTAAGCCGCATCCACATTGGCGCGCGGAAACCAGGACTGGACTTTCTCAAGATAAGGAATAGCTTCTGCCGGTCGTCCCGCGAGGTAATAAGAGAGGCCGAGCAACTGAATCGATTCGCTGTCTTTGGGGTCTTCGGATTGCGCTGTCTTCAGGTACTCGGCGGCTTTGAGATAGTCGCCTTTCTTGTAATATGCGGCACCGAGTTCCCGCGCGATGTTTTTCGGAGCCGGCTTTCTAGCGGCTAGAGTTTGCAGCTCTGCGATCGCTTCGTCGTACTTGCCCTGGTGAAGCAGGAGTTCAGCCGAGGCAAACTCGGACGATGAGTCGGAAGTCGAAGGTGGTGCAAGCGCCTTTGGATCCTGCGCCTCTTGCCCAGCGAAGGTTATTGCGACAAGAAGAAAGGCTAACAGCGATTTGGGCGCGTGCATCAAATACGGACCACCGAGGAAGTCTGAAGAAGATTAGAACACAAAAAAAGAGGGAGTCTAAATCAGACTCCCTCGAAGAAACCCGTTCTTGCCTAATTCTAGAAGTCGAACCGCAACGCAAACTGAATTTGACGCATCGGGTAACCAAACTGAAGGCTGGTGATCTTGCCGTCGTTCGTACCTGTGCCGTCGATGGTGGTGTTGGGATTTGAGTAAACCGGGTGGTTGAACAAGTTGAAGACGTCGGTGCGGAACTGCACGTTGAGCCGCTCGAAGACCGGGATCTTTTTCACGATCGACAGGTCGGAGGTGAAAGCCCGCGGGCCATGGTACGAGTTGCGCTGGATATTACCCAGGTGCCCTTTCGTCGGATCGGCAAATGGGCCGGGAGGATTCGCTGGATTCGTTATGTCCGGAACTGGCGTGTAAAACGTCAGGTTATGGTTAACCAGGCTAATATTCCCGGAGACTCCGGTATGGAATGAACCAGTACCCCTGTTGGGACGGCAGACGCCCACATCCTGTTCACTGCCGCAGTTCGAGAAGCCGGGAGTCCAGGGCAGACCGCTGCCCCAAGTGGTGTTGTTGGCCAACTCCCATCCACCGACCACGTAGTCCATGACACGGCTGGCATCACCCATGAACTGTTTGCCTTTTCCGAAGGGTAGTTCGTAGACGGGGCTGAAGACCCATACCTGGTTCCGGTTGAAGTCCACCGGGCCCCACGCGATCGTGTGGTCGATCGGATAGTAGGTGCTGTCGTAGCCGTCGGCGTGGGAGTAGGTGTAGTGAGAGATGAATTGCAGGCCACTCGCAAAACGCTTCTCTACCTTCACCTCGAACGCATTGTAGGTGCTGGCGGCGTCATTGCCGTAGTAGTTGCCCAAGTCGAAGGCAATTCCCGTGCAGGTATCGGTCGCCAAGATAGGCCTGCAGAGTGGGCGGCGCAGATTTTGGGAGTAGGTTTGGCAAGGTCCAGGCGTGCACGTGAGGGGATCGATGACGCCGTACAGCGCCATGGAAACCGGATTCACGTCGTAATTCGGGTTCTCGGCTGTGAACCCGTGCGTGCCCTTGCTTCCGACATAAGCAACTTCCAACGAAATGCTGGAGGTCAACTGACGCTGAATCGTGGCGTTCCAGGCATCCACCCGTGGCAGAGTCTGGCGAGTCGGCCGGATGTGCACGCCGCTGATCGTTCCACCGAGGGAACTGAAGGGAAAGATCCCGTTGGAGGGAATTGCAGGGAAGGCGGTTGCCGGATCAATGCCGGGAACCGAGTTCGGCCCGGCATCCAGAGTGAGGAGCGGGATCCTATTACCAAACGCCCCAGGGAACTGGGCTGGGTTGAAATTGCTCGCATCGTAGTTCTGTTTCAGCAACACGGGCAGGTTTTGTGTGACCGTATGTCCGAAATTGGAACCGAACACGCCGATGTCGAAGCTGCGGCCGTAGCCCATCCGAACTACGGTTTTCGGGGTCGCCTGGTACGCGATCCCGACGCGGGGCGCAAACGCGTGCCAATCATTTTTGACGTTGCCGTTGGAACCAATCCCGCCATAACCAGCGACGCGGATGGCGCCCGTTCCGCCCAGATCGGTAATGTTGGCAAAGCCGCCGCCGCCCTTGGCATTGACGGTTTCGGGGAAGTAGATCTCCCAGCGCAGCCCGAAGCTGAGTGTTAATTTGGGGTTCGCGCGCCACGTATCCTGTCCATAGAAGAACCAGCGCTTTTGCCGTTCTGCGGGAGGGGGGATAGCGGGGTTATTGACATAACGCACCAGGCGGGTGACATCGCCCAGCAGGAAAGTGGCCAAATCAAGACCGTTGCCCCCTGCAGTAGCGCTAAAGTCCGCTGTTGCTTCGGGGCTAAAGTTGTATTCCCCGGTTCGGTTGTTGTCGCTCGGGATTCGCAGGTTCAGCGCGTAGCGAATATCGCCGCCAAACTTGATAATGTGGTTGCCTCTTGTTTTGGTCCAATTGTTCACAAATTGGACCTGCTGCTCGCTTTCCGTCAGTGGGCAATTGCAGCGAGCGGGGCCAAGGCCGTCGCCGAAGCTGGAAATTACGCAGCCGTCACCGCTATTGTTGTCAGTACAACCCTGGCCGACGATCGGATCACCGCCTAAGGAAAAGAAACCCAAACCCGCGGTTTTCGGATCGCTCGTATTTGCGCCGGGGATTCCGAACGCTGTCATGGGAGTGCCGCCGTCCGGCTTTTTCGTGATCGGATTGTATTTGAACCAGCCGAAGCGAACATCTGTCAGTAAGGTGCTGCTGATCGTTTTGGTCAGTCCGCTGGACAAGCTGTAGTTGTGGGTGATGGAACTGCCTGCCAAGCCTGGAGCTGAGTCTCCTCCACCGTTGCCAGGTCCCCCCGCCGCGCCGAGCAGGGGTGTGCCTGACAGTTTGAAATAGTCGATACTGAACCGCCCAAACACATTGATGCTCGAAGTCATGGAGTAGTCGATGCGGGTATCGAAGCTGTTCTGGGTAAACGGACCGGAACCTGAACCTACAAAGTTATTCTGAAGAGTCGCCTGCTGCGCGGGAGGAAGCACTGCCAGTACATTCATAGCGGCGGGGGATACTATGCTCTTGACCGGACCACCAGGCCCAGAAGGCTCAGCAGCAGCGGCGGCGGCGGTCAACGGAATCCAGTTCGGCTCTGTGACACAACCCGCGGGACCACAAAACCGTGTACGGTTGGCACCGGAGCTATTTCCGGTAAGAGGATCAAAAATCACACCTCCTCCAGACACCAAATTCGTTCCAGTAAATGCATTGTCGTACTCGCTCAGATCGCAGTATCCAGCCTTCGCTCCACCAGTGTTGGTAGGGGTGCATGTCGATAGAACGTTTGCCGTCGGCATGGTGAAGCGGCCACTGATGCCTTTGGTTTGCCGAGTGCCCTGGTAGTCGGCGAAATAGAACAGTTTATTCTTGATGACCGCACCACCGACGGTGCCGCCGAACTGCTGCCGGCGCGAGTGAGGAAGCGCCACGCCCGGATCTTGCGTAAATGGATCACGCGCCTCGAGGGCGTCAGTGCGGCGGAAGTAGAAACCGCTGCCGTGAATTTCGTTGCTGCCCGACTTAGTCTGTGCGGTCACTACGCTGCCTACCGCCTTACCGAATTCGGCGTCATAGTTCTGTAACGCGACTTTGGCTTCCGTCACCGCGTCCAGGTTGGGATTGACCACGATGATGCCAAGGATCGGATCCTGGTTGTCGGTGCCATCGAGTTCGAAGGCAGTGCCGCTGAAGTGCTGGCCCTGCGTCACGATCTGCTGGCTTTGCTGAGGATTCTCCGTAGCCGCGTGGCCCCATCCCATCAACTGTGAACCCGGGGCCATGAGCTGCAAGCTAGTGAAGTTGCGGTTGAGGTTGGGTATATCCTCAACCTGCTTCGCATTGAACTCTGTTGCCACGTCGGCGCGGTCGGTCTTGAGTTGCGGAGCCTCAGCGGTGACCTCCACGGTCTCAGACGTGCCGCCCACCTGGAACTGCAACGGTACGTTCGCAGCCGCATCAGCGGAGACAATCACATCTTTTTGTTCACTGGCCTTGAAGCCGGGAGCCTCGACGCGAACGGTATACACGTCTGGAATTAAGTGCGTGACGGAATAGTTCCCGCTATCATTAGTGGTCGTCGAATCCGACGTACCCTTACGTTGGTCGGTAACGGTTACCTTGGCATTCGCGACCGCCGCACCTTGCGGGTCAGTCACCGTGCCGATGATGCTGCCGTATACCGCTTGCCCCCACACGGGTTGCGCCGTCAGTGTTACCAGACAAATGCAAATCGTCAGCATCGCGGCTATCGAGAGTTGTTTGGCCATTTTTTTCTGCCTCCGCAGTACTCAATCGTCAAGATTTGCCGGACAATCGCGGTCCGGAGTTCGCCGGGTGGTCTGCACCACGCTTGAGGAAATGCGACAAGGCCTTTTCCTCGAAGTGCGAGCGCAATGCACTCGACATCTAGTACGAATGAACTATTACCAGTGCCCGCCAAAGTAACTCTCGGGCGTTTGCGTTGTCAATATGTAAATGGAGTCTTATCAATAATATGAAAGCTGGTAGAGTTTTGACCGTGCCTACGGTTTTTCGTAGAGTGTCGCCAACGTTCTATTCCGAGGCGGCTTTGAAGTTAGGATCCAGCTCCGACGCCTTCCGAAATTCACGCTCGGCCTCCTCGGAAAGGCCCTTCCTCTGCAGCGCCTGGGCGAGATAGAAATGCGCCGGAGCGTAGCTGGCTAACTGTCCAGTGGCGACCCGAAACTGGGAGATCGCTCCATCCAGATCTCCAGCATTCAGCAGGCGTCGTCCTGAGTTGGTCGAGAATGTCGCTGCCTGCAGAGCATTTGCGCTTTTCGCCATCTCCGCTCCCAGCTTGCTCTCTGCGGCCGCGCCTTCTGTGTTTCCGAGCTGGCGCAACACGCCGCTGAGGGTGGTATGAGCGCCCGCAAATTCCGGTTGCAGCCGAATCGCTTCCCGCAGCGCGCTCGCAGACTCCTGTAGGTTCCCCTGCTGTTTCAGAACTGTGCCCAACGTGTAATACGCCTCCGCGTAATCGGGACGGATCTTGATCGCAGCCTTCAATTCCTCGATCGCGCGGGCAAATTCTCCTTGCTGCCAAAGAGTGACGCCCAACGTGTATCGGACGTCGGCCTGGCCGGGATCGAGCTTTGCGGCTTTTTGAAATTCAGCGACGGCTGCCGGCAACTGGTCCTTGAACTTCAATGCCAGGCCGAGGTTGTAATGCAAGGTGGCATCGTCCGGGGCAGCGCGCAGTGCGGTTTTAAATTCGCCGATGGCAGCGTCGAAGTCCGTTCTCTGCAAATATGCAATTCCCAGATTGCCGCGATAGCCGATGTCATCCGGCTTGAGCCGCAGTGCCGCCTGGAATTCCGGAATGGAACCCGGCGCATCTCCTACCTGGATCAGGGCCAGCCCAAGGTTATTGTGAGCATCGGCATTCTCTGGCTGTGCTTCGACCACCTTACGGAATGCCGCCACCGCCCCGACGGCGTCTCCTTGTCTTTGAAGCAACAAACCGAGCTGTGTCTGCGCGTCGGTGAAATTTGGCCGTAGCTTGACCGCGGTCTGCAACTCGCGAACGGCACCGTCGTGGTCACCCTTATCGGCGAGAACGCGTGCCAGATAGTAGTGCGCCTCCGCGCTTTCGGGAGTAAGTCCGACCGCGCTCTCTAACAGCTGCTGGGCTTCTTCGAAGGAGCGCTGCTGCCACCGCAGCACGCCGAGATGCAGTCTTGCGGCGGTGAAATTTTGTTGCAAGCGAAGCCCCTCGGAAAATTCGGCCGCGGCTTGGTCGAGTTGAGAATTCTGCGTGAGGAGCACTCCGAGTTCGTCGTGCAGATCAGGCCGAGTTGGGTCGAGTTCCACTGCGCGGCGCAATTCGCTGATCGCGCCGGTTACATTCTGCTTGAAGCTCAGCAAGCGCCCGAGCGTGCGATGGGCTTCGCTGTCTGATGGAGCCAACTTCACTGCGATGCGGGCCTCGTTTATCGCAGCTTCGATTGCACCTCCGTTGTCCCGCCTGGCCGACAGCGCGTTAGCAAGATTGATGTGCGCCCGCACGAAGTCCGGCTTCAACTTCACCGCGGCTCGGAGCTGCGCGACCGCCTCATCCAGATTGCCGGTTTTTAGTAGTACCCAGCCGAGCGAGTTGTGTCCCTCCGGCGCATTCGGGGCCAGTCGCACGACTCTTTCGAAAGCAGCGCGTGACGCCGCGAGATCGCCCTTTTGCAATGACCGGACGCCTTGGTTGTAGAGGGCGTCAACCGCCGCCGATTTCTCATCCCGTTTTTGTGCGATTGCGGGCAGGGTGATTGCGATGAGAAGAATCACAATCTCCGGGATTCGAATTCGGGGAACAGCGGCAAGAATCAAGGAAGTGCTCGTCAGTCAGGAGTCAACATCAAAGTGGACATCAAAAAGTTGACATCAAGCGCTTCGCAAATCTTACTATGTCGCTGTCAAGGCGCGTCCGTGACCCCAAAAAGGCAGACCTGCCTTAACCCCTTCCGCGACACATCCTGTATGCTTTTTGGGTCATGAGTCTGCCGCGGTTTCCTCACCTTCGATCGCTCCCGTGGCAGCGGGCATTATCCGTACTTCTCGTGGCGCTCTCCTGTCATGTAGTCCCTGCTCAGGTGCAAACCAAACCTCCCCAGAACGCAATCGCCTACTTCACCGACGTCGCCCAAAAAGCCGGCCTGACCGTGCCCATCGTGTTCGGCGGCAAGGACACGAAGAAATACATCATCGAAACCACCGGCACCGGCGCCGCCATTTTCGACTACGATAACGACGGCTGGCCCGACATTTTTCTGGTGAACGGTACAACTCTGGAAGGTTTTCCCACGGGTGAAGCTCCCACCAATCATCTCTACCGCAACAACCACGACGGCACGTTCACGGACGTCACCCTCAAAGCGGGCCTGAATGTGACGGGCTGGGGCCAGGGCGTTTGCGTCGGCGATTATGACAACGACGGATGGGAAGATCTCTACGTCACCTACTACGGGAAGAACCGGCTATTTCACAATCAGAACGGCGTCTTCACCGAGGTGGCGGAGAAAGCGGGTGTAGCGGGGTCCGGCAAGGCGTGGGGCACAGGGTGCGCGTGGGTAGACTACGACCGCGACGGCCACCTCGATCTCATGATCGCCAACTACGTCGACTTCGACCTTGCGACCGCGCCAGCTCCCGGTGAGCGTCCTTCCTGCATGTGGAAAGGAGTGCCCGTGATGTGCGGCCCCCGCGGACTTGCCAGCGCGAAGAACATCCTCTACCATAACCGCGGCGACGGCACGTTCGAGGACGTCACCACGAAAGCCCACATCGACCGGACCGACGGCCATTACGCCTTCAGCGTTTCCACCCTCGACTTCGACGACGACGGCTGGCCCGACATTTATGTCGCCTGTGACAGCACTCCCAGCATTCTCTACCGCAATAACCACGACGGCAGCTTCACCGACGTCGGCGTAACTGCGGGCGCGGCGTTCAATGAGGACGGCCGCGAACAGGCCGGCATGGGCTCTACCATCGGCGACTACAACGGCGATGGCCACCTCGATATTTTCAAAACGAATTTCTCGGACGATACGTCCACACTCTACCGAAATAACGGCGACGGTACTTTCGACGACGTGACCACGGCAGCAGGCCTCGGGCTCTACACGAAATATCTTGGGTGGGGAACGATGTTTCTCGACTTCGACAATGACGGCTGGCCCGATCTTCTACTCGTCAATGGCCACGTCTATCCGGAAGTGGACAAGAACAATCTGGGTAGCAACTACGAAGAGCCGCGCATCCTCTACCACAATCTGGGTAAGGGCACGTTCGCTGATATATCGCCCGGCGCCGGTCCGGGCATCAACGCTCGAGCCTCGTCACGCGGTCTCGCAATCGGCGACCTATGGAACGACGGCCGCATTTCGGCAGTGATCACAAACCTGAATACTCTACCGAGTCTCCTGGTGAACCAGGTGCGCTCCGCTAACCACTGGATTGGCATTCGGACTGTAGGAACGAAATCGAACCGCGATGGTATCGGCGCGCGCATATCGGTAACAGCCGGTGCGCGCATCCTGGTCGACGAAGTTCGCAGCGGATCAAGTTACAACTCCAGCAGCGACATGCGCGTCCACTTCGGGCTAGGTTCTGCAACCACCGTGAATTCCGTGCAGATCCGCTGGCCCAGCGGATTGCAGGAGCATTTTGATAACCTGACAGCCGACTCGATCCATTCCTTGAAAGAAGGATCGGGAACTCCGGCAGCATCGGACGTGAAGAAACCGTGAAGTTCCTCTGTGGCCGTCCCCTTGTGTCCTCGGTGACCCCTGTGGTTAGGATTTTGATCTCAATAGCCGCCGAAATAAATTAAAATGCCAGGACCTTCATTTCTTCGGCGGAAACTGCATGGTCCGCACGATCCCCTCAGCCTCTTTGACGTAGATCACCTGATTCGGCTTGACGTCCTTGAGCGTTTCCACGTGCCCGCTCGGCCAGCGAATCTCAAGCAGTTCCACTTTCCCCGCTTTTCCCAAGCCGAAGTGAACCCGCAAATCGCTCTGCGAAAAATAGCCTCCTCCGCTGCGCACTTCATCAATCTGCTGATGCAGCCTTGCTTCATCGGGCATGCGCGTCACGCACTTTAGTCGCGCGCCAATCCCGCTGCGGTTCGATTTCGTCCCGATCGTCCGCACCTTGATCCAGTTGTTTCCCGTCTGCGAATCACAGCGCACCAGCTGCGGATAGTCGTTGACCGGGTTCACCACCATATCGACATCGCCGTCATTGTCGAAGTCCCCGAAAGCGCAGCCACGCGCCGCGAGCGGCTCAGAAATTCCCGCGCCCGCTTGCAGAGAAACGTCTTCAAACCGTCCGTTGCGCAGGTTGCGATAGAGCAGTTTGCGCTGCGCGTATCCCGCCTCGGTCTTGAGTTGTTCAACTTCCGGGTACACGTGGCCGTTGCAGATCAGAATGTCGGGCCAGCCGTCATTGTCGAAATCGAAAAAGCCGCAGCCCCAGCCCAGGAACTGCGTGTGCGCGCCCAGGCCCGCCGTGAACGTTGTATCTTCAAAACTCGCTTCGCCAAGATTGTGATAGAGCGAAGGCGTGTCTCCCGCGAAATTGGTTTTCACCAAGTCGAGGTTTCCGTCCAGATCGTAATCGGCGGCTGAAATCCCCATCCCCGCCTGCGGCTTGCCATCGGGACTCAACGCACAACCCGCTTCCAGTGCGATGTCCACGAATTTTCCGTTCTTCTTGTTCTGATAGAGGGCGCTCGCGGTGGAATCATTCGCCACATAGATGTCGGGCCATCCGTCATTGTCGAGATCGGCGGTGAGCACGCCTAGCCCGTAAGTCCCGTTCGCCTTTAAAATCCCGGCGCTCTCCGAAACATCGGTGAACGTGCCGTCGCCATTGTTGTGATAAAGAATGTTTTTCCCGCCATTCAATCCCGGCGGCCCGCATGCCACCATCACGCCCTTGTAGAGGCACGGTCCCGACTCCGGCACGGGCGCGGTCTTCAAGTCCATGTCAATGTAATTCGCGACGAACAGATCAAGCCGCCCGTCGCGGTCGTAGTCCACAAAAGCGCAACCCGTATTCCAGCGATTGCCTTTGCCGGCGACGCCCGCCTTCTCGCTGACATCGGTGAACGTGCCGTCGCCGTTATTGTGATAAAGCACATTTTTCCCAAAGTACGTGACGAACAAATCGTCCCATCCGTCATTATCGTAGTCGCCAACGCAAACGCCCTGGCCCCAGCCAGAGCGTGCCAACCCTGCTTTCAGCGTGACATCGGTAAAGGTGCCGTCGCGATTGTTCTTGAACAGGTGCGAGACAGGTTCCTGCCCAGTTGGGAATCCCTCGAGCCGCGTGCCGTTCACGAGGAAAATGTCGAGCCAACCGTCGTTGTCGTAATCGTAAAACGCGACGCCGCAACCGGTCGTCTCGAGTAGATACTTGTTCTTGTGCTCGCCACCGTAGATCGTCTTGGCGTTCAATCCCGCGGCACGCCCAACGTCGACGAAACTTACTCCGAGCGGACTGCCCGGTTTCAGTGGCTCAATTGGCCGTGGCGCCGCTGGCGCGGATTGCGCCCACAGCGGACGCGGCAGCCCGAGTACGTTTTCGAGCGACAGAACGAGGGTCGACCGGCTCAACGATTTCAGGAGTTCGCGGCGTGAAAAAGGCAAGAGGGAATACCCGGGAATCAGCTCGTGCTGGACTGTGCCCCTGAATTCTTATAGTTTGTGCCTGAACACTTTGCAAGCTGGCGTCGTTGGACTGTGGTTCAAAATGAAGGCCTCACCGCACTTGCGCGACTTTGACAAAATGAGAAGCTCTCTCTCTCCTCCTGCGCGTCTCCTTTCCTTTGCTTGCACGGTTCTGCCGTGCTTTCTGTTTGTCTCGACTCTGGCGGTTGCCGCCGAGCAGTCGCCGCCATCTCTCGAACTCTCCCGCCCCGTACGCTCCTGGGAATTTCTTCCGGTGGTCGGAATGCGCGCCGGTCTGTTCGGCAACGAAAGTGGAGAAATGGAAGCCTGGGTCTATCCGCTGAAGATCTTTCGCAGCTTCCACATGACTTTTCATGTGGATGGCCGCGCTGTTCCCGCTGAGAGATTGGCTCGCACCCTGATCGTCCATCCGGAATCGGCAACGCTCGTCTACGCCGGCGACAATTTCTCCGTGCGCGAAACATTTTTCGTTCCAGTGCACGAGCGCGGTGCTGTCATTCTGCTCGACGTCGAGACTGAACAACCGCTGGAGATCGAGGCCGCCTTCGTAGCCGACTTTCAACTCGAGTGGCCCGCTGCCCTCGGAGGGACATTTCTCAACTGGGACGAATCGCAGCACGCGTTTGTATTTGGTGAGGAGCGCAAAAAGTTCTACGCCCTGGCTGGATCGCCCTCCGGCTCCGGCGCACGACTCGCATATCAAACGAACTATTCTTCGGACAATGAAAATTCCCTGCGTCTCGGCGTGACCAGCAAGGGAAGAGCGAGCAAGATCATTGTTCTAGCCGCTTCCACCCAGGGTCTCGCCGATGCGCAGGCCAACTATCAGCACCTGGCGACTTCGTATCCCGACCTGCTGCGGGATTCCGCCCAGTATTACCGCGACTATCTCCACCGCACGCTGAACCTCACTCTTCCGGACTCGCAGCTCCAGCAGGCCTACGACTGGTCGCGTATCAGCACCATCCAGGGACTAGTTGCCAATCCCGACCTCGGTACTGGGCTGGTCGCCGGATACAGAACGTCGGGCACCAGCCAGCGTCCCGGCTTTGCCTGGTTCTTCGGCCGCGATTCTTTCTGGACATCTTTCGCGCTCAACTCCATCGGCGACTTTGCCACCACTCGTACCGCCCTCGAGTTCATTGCCAAGTTCCAGCGCGACGACGGCAAGATTCCGCACGAAATCTCGCAAGGCGCAAGTTTCGTAGATTGGTTCAAGGACTATCCCTATGGCTACGCCTCCGCTGACGCCACGCCGCTCTACATCATCGCGACAAACGATTACGTCTCTCGCAGCGGCGACCTCGACTTTGCACGCCAGAAATGGGACAGCCTGTGGAAGGCGTATCAGTTCATGCGTTCCACCTACGACGCGCAGAACTTTCCCCAGAACTTCGGATTCGGCCACGGGTGGGTCGAAGGCGGCCCGCTTCTTCCAGTGAAGACGGAGTTCTACCATAGCGGCCTCGGCCTCGAAGCTCTGCGCGCGCTTGCCAATCTCGCAAAACTCACCGGCAAGGACGACGTGGGCAAAGATCTGCAAGCCGCCTTTGATCGCCAGAAGCCCGTGTTCAATCAGACTTTCTGGTCGCCGGAGAAAAAAGCGTTTGCCTTCGCCCTCGACCAGCAGAATCGCCGCGTGGACGAACTCACGGTTCTGACCACTGTCCCCATGTGGTTCGGCGTCACTGACGACGACAAGTCCCAGGCGACGATCCAACAACTCGCGGATGCCGACCTCCAAACCGACTGGGGCACACGGATCATTTCGAACCGCTCCTCCATCTATAACGGCAGCGGATACCACTTCGGCTCCGTGTGGCCGCTCTTCACCGGATGGGCCTCGGTTGGCGAGTATCGCTACCACCAGCCGCTCCGCGCCTACACTAATCTGCGGTCCAACGCCCTGCTCGCACTCGATGGATCGCTCGGTCACGTCACCGAGGTGCTCTCCGGCGACTACTACCAGCCGCTCTCGACTAGCTCTCCGCACCAGATCTGGTCGGCGGCCATGGTGGTCAGCCCAAGTCTGCGCGGGATGCTCGGCCTTGGGAGCGATGCTCAGAGCCATACGGTGACGTTCGCTCCGCATATTCCCCCAGATTGGAGATCGTTCTCGCTGGACAACTTGCGCGTGGGCTCGACCACGGTAGCGCTGAGCTACCAACGAGCGCCGGGACTCTTGACGCTCGACGTAAAGCGCACCGGCTCCGATTGCACTCTCGACTTCAACCCAGCGTTCAGTTTGCGAACCAGTGTGGCGTCGGTCGAACTGAACGGCCGCAGTCTGCCTTTCCGTGTTGCCGCCAGTGCCAGCGATCAACACGTTGCCATAAGATTCCCGCTAACCCAGACAACGAGCACGGTGCGCATTCGCCTGAAGAATGATTTCGGCGTCAGCCTCTCGAACAAATTGCCCGCGCTCGGCAGCGCCAGCCAGGGCCTGCGCGTCCTTTCGGAAACGTGGAACTCCGCACGCACACAGCTGACCTTGTCCCTGTCTGGACTGGCCGGCAAAACATATGAGCTGTCCATCTGGAATCCATCGCAGGTAGCATCCGTCAAAGGAGCGAAACTCGGGGCCGCGGGTCAGGATTTAGCAAAATTGGTGGTCGAGTTTCCCTCTGCGGATGCGGAATCCTATGTCCACCAGGACATCGTCCTGAATTTTGCGCGGCCCAGGTGAACCCTCAATTCTCAAGAATTTGTTAGTCTTTCGGAGGAGAAAATCCCATGTCAAAACGATTCTTTTTGATTCTCGCGTTGCTGGTAGTCTTCGCTTGCGTAGCATCCGGTCTCGCGCAAACCAAATCGACCGACGCCGAAGGCCACAAGTGGTGGCAGCACGCGGTGTTCTATGAGATCTATCCCCGTAGCTACGCCGACAGCAACAACGACGGCATCGGCGACCTCAAAGGCATCACTTCCAAGATGGCCTACCTGCACGATCTGGGAGTGGACGCCATCTGGATCAGCCCATGCTTTCCCTCGCCGCAGGTGGATTTCGGTTATGACGTCTCCGATTACGAGAACATTGACCCGATGTATGGAACGCTCGCCGACTTCGATCGCATGGCCGCGGAAGGGAAGCAACAAGGCGTGCGTATCATTCTGGACTTTGTCGTAAATCACAGCTCGGACCAGCACCCCTGGTTTATCGATTCCAAATCGTCGCGGACGGCATCACATCGCGACTGGTACATCTGGCGCGACGGCAAAGGGCCCGGACGGCCCCCCAATAACTGGATTTCGACTTTCGGGGGGTCGGCATGGAAACTCGATCCCGCCACCAAGCAGTACTACTATCATTACTTTTATGCCGAGCAACCCGATCTGAACTGGCGCAATCCCGCGGTCGAGAAGGCTATGCTCGACACCACCGGATGGTGGTACAAACGCGGCGTCTCCGGCTTTCGTCTCGACGCGGTCGATACTCTTTTCGAAGATCCCAAATTGTCCGACAACCCAGTCCTGCCCGGCACCAACAAGCAGGGCGATCCAAACACCGACGAGATCCACAACAAGAAGCTTCCCGAAGTGCACGATGTGCTGCAGAAACTTCGCAAAGTCGCCGACGAATCCGACGCGGTCCTAATCGGCGAAACCTGGACGTCGAACATCGATGAGCTCAAGGAGTACTACGGCTCCCACGACAACGAGCTGCAAATGCCGATGGATTTCATGTTTACTACGGTCGACAAGCTTTCTCCCTCCGAGTTTCGCCGCCAGATTGCGCAAGTTGATTCGGCTGGCGGATGGCCGGTTTTCGTAATCAGCAACCACGACAAGGTTCGCTCCTACAACCGCTACGGCGACGGCAAGAACAATGATGCAATCGCGAAGTTGATGGGCGCCTTCTACCTCACCCTTCGCGGAACTCCGATCATGTATTACGGCGAAGAAATTGGCATGGAAAACAACGACCCAAGACGCAAAGAAGATGTAAAGGATCCAATCGGTCGTACGGGATGGCCGAAGGAAATCGGCCGCGACGGCGAACGCACCCCCATGCAGTGGAACACTGATACGAACGCCGGATTCAGCACGAAGGATCCCTGGCTGCCCGTTCCCCCCAGCTACAAAACTCACAATGTAGCCACCGAATCGAAAGATCCTGATTCAGTGTTGAACATGTACAAGAAAGTCTTGGCTCTGCGGCACACGAATGAGGCGCTACTCGAAGGAAGCTACACTGCGCTGAACGAAGATGACGCTAACGTCATGTCCTATCTCCGCAGCTACAAGGGGAAGGCCGTATTGGTGGCACTTAACATGTCAGCCTCGCCCCAGAAGGCAACCTTCAACCTCGCCGACAAGGGCTTCGCCTCGGCCAACGTGAAGAGCCTGGTGGCGACGCCGCAATCATCCTCAAAAGACAGCCCAAACGGCACCGAAGTGACGCTCGAACCCTTCGGAGTCTTCATCGCCGAAGTGACGAAGTAATCATTTTCGGAACTGATCCCATTTTTCTAGCCGGGCTGAAGTTGTCAACGAGACATCCGCGGCAACCGAGTGCCGGCGAATCGTCGCCTTATGGCGAGGTGAACGCCTGCAGCTCGTTGCGCGCGACTTCGCTGAAGTCCTTCAGTGGATCGATCTCCGTGCCGCTCTTGGCCATTTCGTGCAGCTCGCGGATCGTCTTGTTCGCCGCGAAGTAGGTGCCGATTGTTGCGTCCACGACCTTCTCGGCGCACGCGACAGTTCGTGGCAAGGACACGACGCGCATCCTGCTGATCAGGCCGTAGAGGGCGACGAGCTCCTCCATCTGTGGCTCGTTGCTCAGGATCGCACTACCATACGCTTTCGATGCTGCGACGATGAAATCCTTGTAGAGGTCGTGTCGCCGCCACATTTCGCGGGCGAGATGCCCAGCCCTTGCCGGAGCACGTAGGCCGAGCCAAGTCGTGACGCCCGATGTCAGGCCGCCGACCCCTGATCCGGCAAGCGCCGATAGTGCAGAGAGGTAGGCGACATTCATATAGGATTACTCTCAATCCTTATCATCATCATTGGCGTTGACTGAGAAGCGGCGCGTCCCAACTACTTTCGTTGCCGTAGAAACTCTGCCGAGTTGCTGTACGATGACTCAGAATCGGCACTTGTATTGAGTTTCCTCCAGCATTTTGTTGCACCTAATCGTGTTCCCTCTCGACCATCACGTCGCGCCGCGCCGCATACCTTGCGCACTCCGTTGAAATATCGCCGCGTCGCCGAATTCTCACTTCTTAACATCTCTTAATGTCGGATTGCGGCGGAAGACTTGTTAAACTCCCATGGCCTCTCTGAAAACACGACGGACCTGCTCTTCGCGTTTTAAGGCTTTGTTGAGGTCCTGAAGGATCTTCAGCAATTCATCGGGATCTTTTGCTTCCCGTGCCGCCTTCGCCAAATCTCTCCAGTTCTTGCGCTCTCCTTCAGCCATACTGCATTTCCTCCAAACTTCTGTAGGGGTAGAACGGGTGCGGTGCGGTCATCCAAGCGGCAGACAGGAAACCGAAGGTCTCTCATTTCCACGGCTAGTAGCGTCTCCGCGGCTGACCGCTCGTAGGGCCGCAACGACCGAGCCGACAATACAAGAACCAATCAGTAAAGTCAGAGCGCCCAATAATAGATCGCCTAGCAACTCCATGGTGCTCAGCATTCGCAGGTCCTCCGTCTCTAACTGCGTTTGACCCAATCCCCGGTATTCAATTCGGCGGACAGATTGCCATGGAGCCTGCGTTCTGAAGAGCTCCCTGCTCTCCGAACGCAGCTCCTGGCTCCTCAAAGAATCCAACCAGGCCGCAGTTGCCGATCGACATCCAAACCGCCTTTCAGCGCCTACTGACCGCCCGGGTTCTGGTCGTTCTGGTCAAAAACTAGCGCCTCTTTTTGATGACCGAAATCGATCTCTTTGAGCGTTGTTGTATCCCCGCTTGTGGCTTCAGTCACGATGGCGTCCTGTGTGACTTGGTCGTCATTCGTCTTCAAGGTTCCTGGCACTGTGACCACAGTCTTCCCGTACTGCGAGAAACTTACCTCGACCGCAGGGCCCGTCCCTTGCCACGCCACCTTGTAGCTGCCAGCTGTTATTCGCGTACTGCCGACTTGCACGACATAAGGAATCTCGACCGAGTGTGCCTTGTCTCGTGCCCATGCGCCGACCGGGAGTGACAGAACCAAGGTCGAGAGAACTGCCAGGTATTGCAAATATTTAGTTTTCATAATTTCCTCCTTTAGAAGTTGTAAAGCCTAGAAGTTGTAAAGCCGATTCCACCCGTTAGCTTCGTGGTGAAGATCTTCCTAACGAGTTTTACGATTAGAATCGGAAAACGATGCCAGCGGATGGTTGCGCCGTGTGCGTCCAGTTGTCAGTGTGCAAGGACGCGAGTCCGAAGTCCGGATTCTTGTACACAAAACCTCTGTATTCGGCACGGAGTGAGAAGTGTCGCGTCAAGGCATAATCAGCGCCGGCGCCGTACAGGAAGGCGCCTTTTGCCTGAGTGCTCGCGCCGGGAAGAGATCCGCCGCTGTTGCCGCTGGGATCAAAGATCAGACCGCCCCCCCCAGCGAGCGCGTAAGTCTTGATCCTTCTAATGGGCAGTGGAAGGTTCACCACCAAATCGCCGGTGACTGCGTGCACGTCGGAGCGGACTCTGGATTCTCCGAAACTGCCAAAATAGTTTTGAGTATTCCGGCCGAAACCGTAATCCCCCTCCGCTGAGAGCCACCGGTTGATGTGATAACGGTATCCCACCTGAAATCCACCAGTGTCTGAAGTAGTCCGCGAGATTCCGTTGCCGCTAGAATCCCTCGTGAAAAAGCCTGTGCCCTGCAGACTGATGTCCGAGCGGTTTTCCTGAGCCTTGGCGCCAAGAGTTAACAGCATGACAAAACTTGCAAACACAATCGCACTTCGTCGCAAAATGTGAATCCTCCATTCTTGAATGTGTGCCTGCGATTCCAGCCGCGATGGTTCGGGGACACGAATCGCTTTTGCATTCAATACCGGGCATTTGAGATGCCAGAGTGGCGTTTGTCCTTGCGACGGAGTCAAGTACTTGAGCGAACGAGGGTTGCGCAACGGGAGCAGGAGACTGCGCAAAGTGGATTGTCGAGCGTCTCAACGTATGGAGTTCGACAGGTGTCCATATTTCGACATTTCGTCCGACGCTTTCTGCCCCTTCACCATATCGGATCAAACATGTTTCGAAGATCACGACACTCCGTCGCGGCGAACTGCGCAGATGGAGTGTCGAGCGCTTCGACACACGATTCGACATCTGACGAAGTCCCCGACATTTTTTCGAAGCGTTCTACCTCTTCCTTACATCTGATCAAACATATCCACGGTCTCGCAGCTGTCTGTTAATCAACCGTGACAAGCGATGCTTATAGCGACGCGCACTGTGTCGGTAACAATCTCAGAGGCGTACACGCAACGCTGTGAAGTCGCTGCTGCGCGCGGCGGTTGCGATTGGTATGCGCAGCAAATGCGACGCTGAACTTGGGGCGGATAGGGGAGATAAAGGATGGGCTCTTCGCTGATGCCGAACCGCTTATTGAACTTCCAGGAAGCGCCGAGCGCAAGACCGGAGCTGCAGCGCGAGAGCGACCGACTGAAGTTACTCCTGGACATAACGAATACCCTAGTCTCGAATTTGGAATGTCGCGATCTTCTTCGCACGGTCTCGGCAAGTATTCGGCAAGTCATGCACTGCGACATCGTTGGCGTGTGGCTGCCAGATGCGCAGCAGATCCGTTTGCGCCAGCTTGCTATGGACTTCCCGGAAAGCAAGGGATTCGTGAAGGAGGATTGGCAGTTGCCGGTCGAAGGGACCGAGTTGGGCAGGGTGTTCAAGACCGGCGAGCCTCATGTCGTACGAACACGAGCCGGTTTTGTGAGTGATTGGTCAACTCCCATGGCTCATGCAGAAGCCCTCGAGTCTGGCTGCGCTCTGCCCCTGATCAGCCGAGGGCGGACACTCGGCGTTCTGACACTCGGCAGCCGGGTCGAGAACTCAGTCAGCCCGGAGGACGTTGATTTCCTCATGCAAGCCGCAGGGCAAGTGGCAATCGCCATCGAGAATGCGTTGGCCTATCGCGAGATCGCCGAGCTAAAAGACAAGCTTGCACAGGAAAAACTGTATTTGGAAGATGAAATCCGTGGCGAGATGGACTTTGAAGGAATTGTGGGGCAGAGTTCGGCTCTCCGCCATGTTCTGAACCTCGTGGAAACGGTGGCTCCCAGCGACTCGACGGTATTGCTTCTCGGTGAAACCGGTACGGGAAAGGAATTGATCGCCCGCGCCATCCATGAACGCAGCCGGCGCAAGGATCGGACCTTCGTGAAGCTCAACTGCGCCGCGATTCCGACTGGGCTGCTCGAGAGTGAACTTTTTGGACACGAACGAGGCGCCTTCACTGGCGCGATTGCACAGAAGACTGGACGCCTCGAACTGGCCGACCAGGGCTCGCTCTTCCTCGATGAGGTAGGGGATATTCCGATCGAGATCCAGCCCAAATTGCTGCGCGCCTTGCAGGAACGCGAGTTTGAACGGCTGGGCAGCAATCGAACCAAGAAGGTTGACATACGACTCGTAGCCGCCACCAATCGCGACCTCGAAAAAATGATGGAGAATCGCGAGTTCCGCAGCGACTTATACTATCGCCTGAACGTGTTTCCGATCCGCATCCCACCTTTGCGCGAACGCCCGGAGGACATTCCGCTTTTGGTCCGCTACTTCACCCAGAAGCACGGCCGCCTAATGAACAAGGTGATCGAATCGATTCCGGCCGCGGCCATGAGAAAGCTCTCGATCTGGCATTGGCCGGGGAATATTCGTGAACTGGAGCATTTCATCGAGCGTTCGGTGATCCTTACCCACGGCACAGCGCTGCAAGTTCCAATCGGTGAACTGAGCAACAACGGCAGGAACGCTCCGGTGGCGGGCACGCGCGAAGCTAATGAACGCGATGAGATCGTCCGCGTACTGAAAATCACAGACGGGCGAGTCGCCGGCGCCGACGGCGCTGCGGCGCGCATGGATATCAAGCGCACGACGCTCATCTCGCGCATGAAGAAGCTCGGGATCGACCCGCGAAAAGTCTCATGACCTTCTAGCAAGAAGCCCTTCTGAATATGCCGATTGGCGAGTTGGAATCGAGAAGCGCAGCGGACGGCAGGTATCGAACCTTGCTCGAAGTGTCCGGCGCCATCGCAGCGCAGCCCAACTTGAAGGCGGTCTTGCAGAGTTTGCGCCGTTTGTTATCTAAGGTTGTTGCTTTCGATTCGATTGGCCTTTTGCTGTTGTCCGACAACGGGAGCTCGGTCCAGCTCATAGCGTTTGACCGCAGTCCGGAAGCTCGTGAGTTTGAAATTGGCACTCAGGTTCCCTACGGGGGGACTGCGGTTGGACGAGCCATCGAAGAACAAAAACCGATATACATTCCTGACCAGCAGGCCGAACTTTTGAGGATACCCCAACTGGCGTCCCAAGCCAGGCTTGGCCCTCCGCATAGCGCGTACATATTTCCCATCTCGACATCCGGGAAGAAACTCGGGGCTTTGGGCTTTGGGATTGCGCCGGGAGATCACTTCAGCCCCGACGACGTGGAACTGATGACCTCTGTTTCATCGTATGTTGCGGTTGCTCTGGAGAGCGCGGTTGCGACCGATGCCGCACAGCGATACCAACGGCAGTTGGCGCAGGAGCGCGATCGTCTTCAGCTGCTGCTCGAAATCAACAATCAGGTTGTAACGCAATTGGACGTCAATGAGCTGTTCCGTTCCGCCTCAGCGTCGATTCGCAAATACTTCGCGAATGACTTCACCGGTTTTTGGCTCATCGATAAACAGGCCAATAAGTTGGAATGCGTGGTTCTCGATTTCCCGGGGGGCAAGGGCTTTCTTGCCGATATTGCCGCTGAAGTTACCGATCAAGACCTGGAAAGGATGCGCACTCGAACGCCGGAGATCCGGTCGCAGCAGGACATCGAGAAGCTTCCACCGGCGGTTCTCGAACGGTTGAAGGCTGAATCGATCGTCGCGTTGGCGGACGCTCCCCTGGGGACCTCGAACGGACCGTTTGGGTTCATTTCCATGGGGAGCAAGCGCCCTAACAAGTTTGGACAAGAAGACCTCGACATTTTGTCCCAGATCAGCGCGCAGATTTCCCTGGCGTTGGACAACGCGCTCGCCTATGGACGACTGAGCGCATCGAGGAATCGCCTGGAAGACGAGCGCTTATATCTCGAATCGGAAATCCGCGCGGAATATAACTTCGAGGATCTCGTGGGCAAGAGCCCCGCTCTTCGCAAAGTCCTCGACCAGGTCGAGATTGTCGCCCCAACGGGATCTACTGTTTTGCTGCGCGGTGAGACGGGAACTGGGAAGGAGCTGATTGCACGCGCAATTCATAGCCACAGTCCAAGACGAGACCGGACGTTTGTACGGCTCAATTGCGCGGCCATTCCATCCGGGCTGGTCGAAAGCGAACTGTTCGGACACGAGAAGGGCGCATTCACTGGCGCTTTAATGCAGAAGCGCGGCCGGTTCGAGCTTGCCGATCACGGCACTTTGTTCCTGGATGAAATCGGGGACATTAGCCCAGAACTGCAGCCTAAATTGCTGCGCGCGTTGCAGGAGCAAGAGTTCGAGCGGCTGGGCAGCAATAAGACCATCCATGTCGACGTTCGCCTGATCGCGGCAACGCATAGGGATCTGTCGCTGATGATTCGCAACAATCAATTTCGGGAGGATCTGTTCTACAGGCTCAATGTTTTTCCGATTGAGATACCGCCGCTTCGCGAGCGCCGGGAGGACATCCCACTCCTCGTTCACTATTTTGTTTCGCGGTTGTCTCGCCTGATGCAGAAGCGCATCAAGTCAATCCCCAAGCCTGCAATGGAAGCGTTGACCAATTCTCCATGGCCCGGCAACGTCCGGGAGTTGGAGAATTTCATTGAGCGCGCCGTCATCCTCACGCAGGGAGACGAGTTGAATGTCCCCATGGCGGAACTCAAGAAGTCGGCTGCCTGGAATACCGCTCCAGTATCGACCTTCCATGAAGCGGAGCGCCAGGCGATCATCGAGGCGTTGAAGGCGGCATCGGGAAGAATCTCCGGCAGGGGAGCGGCTGCGGAACGTCTAGGGCTGAAGCGTACAACCCTGCAAAACAAAATGCGGCGACTCAATATCGCGAAAGCCGATTACTGAGGCCCGAACGAATCGGCAACCTGACCGCATGTGGTCGCCTTGCCCCTCGGAGGGCAACTTCGGGCGACTTCGCGCACTCTCCGGTACGGCCACCCCACTGCGAACTCACGACGCTCGAATGCCCCCACCAAGGTTGAAAGTTAGGCAATCGACGTGCACCACGGGGCAAATGCGCGTTGTTCGTGGAGCGCCGGGGCGTCCCCGCCCGGCATCGTCAACTGTGGGACGGGCGAGGACGCCCGTCGCTCCATCATGTAACTCGAATCAGTGACCGATGAACGATTGCAAAGGAGCTAACACAAAATGAAACGCATCACTGTAAGTGGGTGCATTCTTCTGCTGTTGAGTCTTTCCGCATGGGCACAGGAGGTGAGACAGGAACTAACGATACAAGGAAGTGGCTTCTTCCCTAAAGAAACGACGGAGTCGGGGATCGCGAGTAAGCCGACTTACTCCGGCGGGGTCCTCGCCGGATACCGCTTCAACATAAACGGATGGCTGGCCGTCGAAGGGAACTACGATTACTTTCGCAATTCACAAAAGTATTCGACCTCCGCCGGTTCGGCGTTTGTCCCAACGAACGTGCACGCCGTTACCGGGCTCGCGGTCTTCAAGATTCCCACTTCTGGTCTTATGAAGTACTATCTGAGGCCCTACGCGCTAGCCGGTGGCGGCGCCATGATCTTCGATCCCCACGATATCAACTCCGTGAGCAAGCAGACCCGAGGATCGTTCGTATATGGAGCCGGCGCCGATATGCCTCTCGCAATGCACATAGCAATTCGCGCGGAATACAGGGGCTTTGTCTACAAAGTCCCCGATTTCGGCCTGAGCCCATTGCGCGTGGACAAGTTCACCCATGCTGCCGTGCCATCCGCAGGTTTGGTTTTCACCTTCTGAGACACCACTCCAAACTCGGAAAATTGTCGACATTTCTAACACTGCCCGTATTAGGGCATGCAGCCCGGCGCGGGTTCCAGAAACCGCGAGTGCAATCACCCGGTTACGCGGATCTTCAGTGGCACGCGATCTGCACTCCGAGGTGGCGGGTCAGAGGTCCTTGCCGACGGAGTCTGCGAAAGACCGCGAACCCGGACCGCGAAACAGGAGTGATTATGCAAAGCCTCGTAACAGTTTTCGATTTCCTCTTCGGGTGCCATCACAGCAATCTCAGCCGAGTGTTTACGATCAGGCGCGAAACTTATCGTGTGTGCTGCGACTGCGGAACCGCCTTCAAGTATTCACTCGAGACGATGTCCATCGAGCGCCGACTTGCCCAACCGGACAGGGAAAGACATGGCGGTCGCAAGCAATGGCAACTTGCGGGTTGAGTCGATTAATCCGCGCTTCCGCATCGCTCGCCCCGCCGGAGTTATCCAATACAGCATGACGAATGAATTGGCAGTATCCGTTCTGGATCTAGTCGGGCTGCACACCGGCGAGCCTGCAAGCAGTGCCATTGCCCGATCGGTGGACTTAGCCCAGCACGCAGAGCGTTTGGGCTACACCCGCTTTTGGCTGGCAGAACATCATTCGATCGAAGGGCTAGCATGCTCGGCGACGTCTGTGCTGATCGGCCATGTCGCGGCCGCCACGAAAACGATCCGCGTAGGCAGCGGCGGTGTCATGCTGCCCAACCACGCTCCGCTGGTGGTGGCAGAGCAGTTCGGAACGCTCGAAGCGTTGTATCCCGGACGAATCGATCTGGGCCTGGGGCGAGCCCCCGGGGGCGACTTCCAAACCATGCGGGCGCTGCGGAGGGATTTGCGCCAGACTGGAGATGAATTTCCCCAACTATTGGAAGAGTTGCGGACCTATCTCGGCCCAACAAAGCCCGGGCAAACGGTGAAAGCCATACCGGGACAGGGAAGTAATGTGCCGATCACCCTTTTGGGTTCGAGCGGATTTAGTGCCCAACTGGCTGGGAGGCTGGGCCTGCCGTTCGCTTTCGCGGCGCACTTCGCCCCCGAGTATCTGTACACGGCCTCCCGCCTGTACCGCGTGAGTTTCCGCCCGGGCGACGTGTTGCGCAGGCCCTACCTGATGGTGGCGGTGCCGGTGATTGCGGCGGAGACCGATGCTGCGGCCCGCCGCTTGTTTACAACGCCCCAGCAACGATTCCTGCGACTGATCCGCAACCAACCCGTGGAACTTTTGCCTCCGGTCGATTCGATCGAGGAGTTATGGCAGGACTTTGAACGGACCGCGGTGGAGACGAGACTGAGCGCGGCCATAGTGGGATCGAGCGCGACGGTGAAAGCGGGCCTGGAAAAGCTGGTGTCCGAAACAGCAGCCGATGAGGTAATCGTAGTGACGGACACCTACGACCATGCCGACCGCCTGCGATCCTACGAACGAGTGGCCGCGGCTGCAAAGGAACTAGGCGTAGCGGCCTGAACTAATGTGGGCGCCTTCGCTTTGGCCAGCACTCCACTCTGCCCACATTCAGGCACCGCCCACAATAAGGCAGGACAGCCGCTCGAACCACCTCGCTCGCGCTGGCGTCTACAACAACTTACAACCAACTTTTCGTTGGCACGCGAGTTGCACTATCACAGGCGGCGGGATTGAGGAAGGCTCGCCAATGGTACTTACTGATGCTGTCTCTGGATTGGAGATCACCGATGCTGCGTGTTGAATTCCATGACGCTGCGAACATCGTGACCATGCGGCTGGAAGGCCGGTTCGTCGGGCCATTTGCCAATGACACGAGGGATCTGGTGACGCGCTGCAAGATTCCGCTGCGACTTGTGGTGAATCTGTCGGAGGTGACATTCGTCGATGCGGTCGGCGAAGAAGTGTTGTCTTGGTTGGGGCGAATTGGAGGGGAGTTTGTTGCTGAGAACTGCTACCCCCTCCACGTCTGCGAACGCTTGCATTTGCCGATGGCGCGGAAACGCGTCGAAGCTCTTCCCCAGGCGATGTAACGCGTTCGCGGACGTTTTAAGACTCTGGTGATTTGCCGATGCAGTGCGGCAAATGCAAGTGGGCAACGGGTCATGCGAACCGAAGGAAAGCAAGACGTAGATCGAGAGGAGGAGAGCCGGAATGCAGAAGCCAGCGGTTTGGCGCGCACCGGGTTACCGGATCATTCCAATACTGTTGGACACCGAGACCTCTTGTACCTGTTTGCTTGCCATGTGGAATGGAGTCACCGGCAAAGTCTTGGAGCTCATCAGGAACTCGTTGCCGCATTGGATGATTCCGACCAGGCGATCCGTGCGATGGCAGAGATGATGCTCCACCGATATTCGCCCCGTCCACGGAGGGAAAGTCGCGGGACGATTTTCCAAATGTAGGAGGTTGCATCATGAAATGTCCGCATTCGACAGAGCGGGAACGCCAAGAACGGCCCTACAACAATGGCAGCCTTGGTTCGAGCCTTGTTTCGAGCCAAGAGATCAAATCGATTCTCGCTGAGCAACACGATTACCTGTACTGGACCTCGCTTGTGATTACCGGAGACGATGCCATCGCTAAGCAAGCTATGGTAAACGCAAGTGATCTATCCGCGAGTTGGAGCGGCGTGTTTCGCGACTGGGTAATCGGATGGGCGAGCCACGTAACCGTGCGGGCAGCGGTCAGAGCAGTCCAGGATCTCATCTCCGCGTCGGCGAAGCGCTATTCGGGTTCGTCCTGTGAAGCCTCTGACTACGGTGTTCCTTCCGAGGTTCTTTCCGTTGTTCTTTCTAACGATCAGATCGTGTCCCTTCGCCGCGTCGATCCTCGAGACATCGTTGCTGAACTCGACCCTCTGGCCCGTTCCGCGTTGGTGCTCCGGGGAATACAACACGCCTCCATTGCCGATTGCGTGCTTCTGCTGGACGTGCCCCGCCAGATTGTCGCTGACGCGTACTGCCAGGCCCTCCGATGGAACCGCGAGCGCGCCGGTGACGATTTGAAGGCGGCGGTAGGTCCTTGGACGAACTTGACTCCGAATACTTGAGCATCGGCATTTATGGGATTGAAACGGGAGAACTCGGATTATTGTGACCGGACTAATTGCATTCTTCATGGGCGTTTGCGGCGTTGCGGTTTTGTTCATGCTGACATTTCTGTGCGCTCTCCACAGAGAGGTAAAAAGGCCTCGGATTCGATTCAGCAGCAGACGGGAGAGAACCCCTCCCGCGTCTGTTTCGATGGAGCACAATTTGCCGGACTTGGGCCGTGCCGCGTAATTTTCCAGTTCGCGAACAGTTCAGCCGTCCTCGGCGCCTAGTGTCGAATGCGTCGCTTTCGTGACCAGTGGCCGCGACGAGCATAAGTTTATGTCCTTCGTATATGTTGGCGTCCAAGGTGAAGGTCGATTTGGCGGGCTGAAGTCTCGACAATTGTCGATTTTGATTTCGACATCCTTCGACACCTCCAGCGCCCGGCTTCCGCCGTGGTCAATAGATTCAAGAGTTTGCTACGGCGCCAGGCAACATGGCTTTGGCAACAGTGTTGCGGTATCTGCTTTTCGTAAAGGTTTTCGTAACAAGCGCAACATGTTCAAGATTTCCACCATCGATACGCGGTCGCAGCGCACGTTAGTCGTGGAAGGCACTCTCATCGGATCCTGGGTTGCTGAGCTTCGCACAACCTGGAGAACGGCAAGCCAGGGGCTAGGCGGACGCAAACTGGTCATCGACCTAGGCAACTTGACTGTCATCAGTCTCGAAGGCGAAGACGCGATCCTCGATCTGATGAAGGAGGGTGCGAAGTTTTCGCGCGGCGGCATTCTTACCAGGCACGTGCTGAAACAACTTAGACGGAAGAAACAGCAGGAATTACCACGGAGGTGAACATGCCAGAGGCACAGCGCACCACGGGCCCCACGTCATATGCGAGCAACGGTGATTTTTGTCGCATCTTCCACGAAGAGACAGACAGCCTGTACCAGCTGTCGTTCCTGCTGACGGCCGATTGTGACAAGGCTCAGCAGTGCTTTGTCTCCGGACTGGAGGATTCGTTGAAGGGGAGCCGCGTTTTCAAGGGATGGGCGCGTTCATGGGCGCGGCGCGCGATCATTCAGAACGCCGTGCGAGTCATCAACCCGCGCCCAATGGGGGAAAACGTCCCTTCGAGTTTCAACAGCAGCGGCAAAACGCTGGTAGCGGAGCCGGCAGAGATTGCCGCGATTCTTGAACTCGCACCGTTCGAGCGCTTTGTCTATGTCATGTCGGTTCTTGAGCGCTATTCCGATCAGGATTGTTCCGTTCTCTTGGGCTGCTCGCGGCGGGACGTGAATGCGGCGCGAATTCACGGCTTCGAGCAAATCGGAAGTGTGATGGAGCTTCACATTAAACAGCAGGTCAATGGCGGCTCATGGAAGCCGGTATTGGATGACAACTGCCGTGCTGTACTCGAATTGCAACTCGCTACACGTTTAGCAACTTTGGCGTAAGCAAAGCACCCTTCAGAACAAGGATGGAAATGGAAATGACGTTGAGACCGAGCCTGATTTTTCGGGACGGACGCCTTGGCGTTCCCGCCGTGCTGCTATTGCTGCTCATGGCGACGGCGTGCGGCAGAGGCAACGTCCGCGCAGCCGTGCCGCCGCCAGCTCCCGAAGTGAGAGTTGCGCCCGTCATCGAGCAGGATGTGCCGCTCTACAGCGAATGGGTAACGACGTTGGATGGCTACGTGAACGCCGAGATCCGGCCCCAAGTCTCAGGCTACATAATCAAGCAAAACTACACAGAAGGTTCGGTCGTCCGCAAAGGCCAGGTGCTGTTCGAAATAGATCCGCGGCCCTTCAAAGCGGCCCTCGACCGCGCTAAGGGCGACCTTTCGCAGGCGCAAGCACAACTTGGCAAGAGCGCTCTTGATGTGGAGCGCGACACACCGCTTGCCGAGGCCAGGGCCATTGCTAAGAGTCAATTAGATAACGAGATTCAGGCCAAGCTCGGTGCCCAAGCCGCGGTCGAATCGAACAAGGCGGCCGTGGAGCAGGCGGAACTCAACCTTGAGTGGACGAAAGTCACGTCGCTGTTGGACGGAATTGCGGGTATTGCGCAAGTCCAGATCGGCAATCTTGTGGGACCCAATTCGATCTTGACTTCGGTTTCACAAGTCGACCCCATCAAGGCCTATTTTCCAATTAGCGAACAGGCGTATGTACTCGCGCAAAAACAGAGCAGCGGCGCCTCCAACAAGCACGCCATTAGTTTCTTCGGAAACTCGCTCGCACTCACCCTGACTGACGGCAGTATCTACCCTCACAAAGGCAAAATCCTGCTGGCCGACCGGCAAGTGGATCCGAGCACGGGCACAATTCGCATCGTGGCTGCCTTTCCCAATCCCGGCAACATTCTGCGTCCCGGCCAGTATGGACGTGTGCGGGTCGAAACCAACATGAAAACCGGCGCCCTGCTGGTGCCTCAGAGCGCCGTTGGGCAGTTGCAGGGAAGCTATCAGGCGGCGGTTGTTGGCAGCGATCACAAAGTCAGTATGCGCGCCGTGAAGCCGGGCGAGACGGTCGGAACGAATTGGGTGATTGACAGTGGCCTCAATCCGGGTGAGCAAGTTGTCGTCGAAGGACTGCAGAAGCTCAAGGATGGAATTCTCGTTACTCCCAAGCCCGCGAATCTTTCGGCGGAAGGGCACTGAGATATGTCGAAGTTCTTCATCAACCGCCCGATTGTGGCCATGGTGATCGCCATCCTTATGGTGATTGTGGGCGCGGTCACCATCGCGAGCCTGCCGGTGGCGCAGTTTCCTAACATTGTGCCGCCCGAGATCAGATTGCAGGCCACGTACGTTGGGGCGGATGCGAAGACCCTCGAGCAAGCCGTGGCCACGCCCATCGAGCAGCAGGTCAATGGCGTGGACAACATGGATTACATGTATTCCTTGAACGCCACGGGCAATTCGCAGACCACCCTGAACGCTGATTTTGATCTTAAAACTGACCCCAACATGGACCTGATTCTCCTCCAGTCGCGCGAGCAACTGGCCGCCGCGCAGCTTCCGCCCGAAGTTAACAACTATGGGGTCACCATCAAGAAGTCAACCACCGCGCCGCTCATGCTGGTCGCTTTATTCTCGCCGCACGGCGCTCACGATTCGAAGTTCCTGGCCAATTACGCCTATATCAACCTTAATGATCCTGTTGCGCGCTTGTACGGTGTCGGCCAGACGAATATTTTCGGTGCCGGGCAGTACGCCATGAGGCTGTGGGTAAAGCCTGACCAATTGGCGAAATTGGGCATCACGGTAACTGAGATCGTCAACGCGATCCAGGCGCAGAACAAGGTGAATCCGGCTGGTCAGCTGGGGGGCGAACCGGCCCCCGCGGACCAGCAATTCACGTATTCCGTGCTCGCTCAAGGCCGTCTGACGTCGCCGGAGCAATTTGAAGACGTCATCGTCCGTGAAGCTCCGGATGGCGGAATCGTTCGAGTGAAAGACGTCGCCCGCGTCGAATTGGGCACGCAGGATTACAGTATTGTCGGCCGCTTGAATGGCCAGCCCTCCGCAATCATCGCCGTCTATCAGTTGCCCGGTTCCAATGCGGTCCAAACCGCCGCGGGTGTCCGCAAGCTGATGGCCGAGATGAAGCCGCGTTTCCCCGAAGACATGGATTACGCCATATCGCTTGATCAGACGCGCGCGGTGACGGAAGGCATGAAGGAGATCATTCAAACCCTCCTGATCGCTATCGTGCTGGTGATCCTTGTGGTTTACCTCTTTCTGCAAGACTGGCGCGCTACCCTGATCCCGATGCTCGCCGTGCCCGTCTCGCTGGTGGGCACGTTTATTCTCTTCCCGTTGTTCGGCTTCTCCATCAATACCCTTTCCATGTTCGGACTGGTGCTCGCCATTGGCCTGGTGGTTGACGATGCCATCGTCGTCGTCGAAGGCGTTCAACGCCACATCGAGGACGGACTAGCTCCGAAGGATGCGGCTCGTCGAGCGATGGAAGAGCTTTCCGGCCCGGTTATCGGTATAGCCCTGGTTCTGTCGGCGGTCTTCGTGCCTACAGTCTTTATCCCGGGCATTACCGGCCGGCTCTACCAGCAATTTGCCTTGACGATCGCAATCTCGGTGATCCTCTCGGCTTTCAACGCTCTCACGCTGAGCCCGGCGCTGTCGGCGCTGCTGCTGCGGCCGAAGAAGGAGAGCAACGGGCTGCTACGAAAGTTCTTTAATTGGTTCAATCGTGTTTTCGCGCGCGCTACGGAGGGCTATGTCCGACTGTCGGGAGGGTTGATTCGCAAGGGCGCGCTGGCGCTGGCAGTTCTCGCGATTTTTGCCATTGCCGGGATCGTCTTTGCCCGCTTCGTGCCCTCGAGCTTCCTGCCTGATGAAGACATGGGCTATGTCTTCATCAACATGCAACTTCCGAATGCGGCTTCGCAGGAGCGGACGGCGGCAGCATCGAGAGAGGTTGAAAAAATCCTGAGCGAAACTCCTGGCGTTCAGTACTACAGCAGCGTGATTGGCTTCAGCCTGCTGAGCTATGTCCGGACCAGTTACAACGCCTTCTATTTCGTCAATTTCAAGCCCTGGAGCGACCGCACAACCAGAGCGGAACAGTATCAGGAAATCAAAGCGCGCTTGAACAAGGAGCTCAGCAAGCTTCCGGAAGGGACCGCTTTCAGTTTCTCCCCGCCCGCCATCCCCGGCGTCGGCACTTCCGGCGGATTTCAGTTCGTGCTGGAAGACCGTGCGGGAAGGGACGTTCAGTTCTTGTCCGACAATCTGACCAGGTTTATGGCGGCGGCTCGCAAGCGTCCCGAAATTGGTGCGCTCAGCACCACGTTTCTACCCAGTGTGCCGCAACAATTCGTGGAAGTGGATCAGGCAAAGGTGCTGAAGCAAGGGGTGGCTATCAATGATGTTTACCAGGCCATTCAGACTTTCATGGGCGGCCTGTTCATCAACTACTTCAATGATTTCGGTCGTACCTGGCAGGTGTACGTGGAGGCGGAAGCTTCTTACCGGTCGGATCTGGCGAACCTGGGGCAGTTCTACGTGCGCAACAACAAAGGGGCAATGGTGCCGCTTACCGCGCTGACCAAGTTCGAGTCGCGTGACGGCCCCGAATTCACCATGCGCTACAACGAGTACAGGTCGGCGCAGCTTAACGGCAGCGCTGCGCCAGGCTACAGCTCAGACCAAGCCACGACGGCACTGGAAGACGTCTTCAAGCAGACGATGCCTGCCGAAATGGGCTTTGACTATATGGGCATGTCTTATCAAGAGCAAAAGGCGCGGCAAGGGATCCCGGCTTCCGTCATCTTCGCCTTCTCTCTGTTGTTCGTGTTTCTAATCCTGGCCGCTCTCTATGAAAGCTGGTCATTACCTTTCAGCGTCTTGCTGAGCACGCCGGTCGCGGTCTTCGGCGCCTTTGGAGTGTTGTGGTTGCGCCGCGCCCTGCTCAGCGCTTTCTATCCGGCTTACATGGTGCAAATCGACAACGACGTTTATTCCCAGATCGGCCTGGTGATGCTGATCGGCTTGGCGGCCAAGAACGCGATTCTGATCGTGGAGTTTGCCAAGGAAGCGTACGAAAAAGGCAAGCCTCTGGTGGATGCGGCGCTGGAAGGCGCGAAGCTCCGCCTGCGGCCGATCCTGATGACCTCTTTCGCGTTCATTCTCGGTTGTGTGCCGCTATGGGTTGCAACCGGCGCCGGTTCGGTGGCTCGTCAGATTATGGGCACTACGGTGATTGGCGGCATGCTGGCGGCCACTGGGATTGCCATATTCATCATCCCGGCGCTATTCGTTTTGGTCGAGCGATTTTCGGCACGCTGGAGCAGCGAAGCGCCCGGCCATGCGACTGTTCCGCAGCTAAGCCCGTCGGAAGGAGACTAGGGTGACAAAACGAACAGCCCTGTTGCTGGGCCTCTTGCCGATTATGCTCCTGAGTGCGGGCTGCGCTGTGGGACCGAACTATAAAAGACCGATCGTAGACGTTCCTGGTACTTACCGCGGGGCCATGCAGCAAGACGCAGCGCCGCCAGCGGCAGAATCGCTCGGAGACCAAAAGTGGTGGGAGGTCTTCCAAGACAAGGAGCTTCAAGACCTGATCCGCACTGCTCTTCAGCAAAACTACGATGTTCGCATCGCCGCAACGCGAATCCTCGAAGCTCAAGCGCAGTTGGGCATCACCCGCGCCGACCAGTTGCCAACGATCAGCGGTGGCGCTCAGGCTGTGAATCAACGCAATCCGCGTTCAAAATTCTTGCCCCCATATGACACTAGCGCGAACCAAGTCAACCTCGCGCTGGCCTGGGAGCTCGATTTTTGGGGGAAGTATCGCCGCGCCACCGAGTCCGCGCGCGCAACCCTGTTAGCCAATCAGTGGGCACGCGAAGCGGTTGTCAGCACACTAGTCAGTGATGTTGCCACAGCCTATTTCGAGCTTCGTGCGCTCGACTTGCAGCTCGAAATCTCGCGGCGAACGCTGGCTTCGCGCCAGGACTCGCTGCAGCTCACGCAAACGCTGGCCAACGGGGGAGCGACTTCCATGCTCGACGTCCGGCAGGCGGAGCAGTTGGTGGACACCGCGGCTGAAACCATTCCCGATCTGGAGCGGCGAATTGAGCAGCAGGAAAACTTTCTCAGCACGCTTCTCGGCAACAACCCTGGCCCTATCGCGCGGGGAATGAAGTTGACCGAGCAACCGCATGCGCCGGACGTTCCGGCGGGACTTCCCTCCAGCCTGTTAGAGCGGCGACCCGACATTCGGGAGGCAGAAGAACAGTTGATCGCGGCGAATGCTCAAATTGGAGTAGCGAAAGCAGCGTACTTCCCGCAAATTACTTTGACCGCGGACGCCGGATATCAGAGCTCAGCACTTACCAGCCTGTTCACCGGTCCGGCGGGGCTCTGGAGTTTTGGAGGATCACTGGTACAGCCCATCTTCGAAGGGGGAAGGATTCGTTCCGGCGTCAAGTTCAGTGAGGCGCGCCAACAGGAAATGGTGCTGACTTATCAGCAGACGATCCAGCAGGCTTTTCGCGGAGTCTCGGACGCGCTGGTTGAGTATCACAAAGATCGGGAGTTCCGCGAGGACCAGCAGCAACTGGCGTTCTCGGCCGAAGACGCAGCACGTCTGTCTGAGATGCGCTATCGAGGCGGAGCCACCAGTTATCTCGAGGTGCTGACCAATGAAACCAATTACTTCGATGCCGAACTGGGACTGGCTCAAGCTCAGTCGAATGAGCTTGTAGCTCTGGTTCGCATTTACAGAAACCTTGGCGGAGGCTGGCAGCAATGAAGTCTTCAACCTTAGTCTCATCGATCCCACAAGGAGGAGGCATGGCAGATATTAGGCGCATCCTCTGTCCCACGGATTTCTCCGAGTTCTCAGACATAGCGTTTCGCTATGCCGTATCAATCGCCAACCATTATCGAGGCACGCTGTTCGTGGAACACGTCGTAGAGTCATGGCAACATCCCGAGGCCGCCTTTGTCCCGGCGCACTATTATGTCGAGTTCCAGAGCCATCTTCTCCGTAAAGGTGAGGAGGAGCTCCAAAGATTCGTGAAGCACCATGCCGACAGTGAAATTCGGCCGGAACCGGTGGTGGAGCGGGGAATAGCGGCAGACTGCATACTCGCGCTGGCCGAGGCGCAGAACGTGGATCTGATCGTCATGGGAACTCACGGCCGGCGCGGGTTTGACCGGCTGATGGTAGGGTCCGTGACCGAACGGGTCCTGCGAAAGGCCTCGTGTCCGGTGCTGGCAGTACATAAGCCGTCATACGACTTTCTTAATTCGCGCGAGTCCGATCCCGCCCACTTGAACCGAATTCTTTTTTGTACGGATTTCTCCGACAATTCGCTGCGGGCCTTGAGTCATGCGCTCTCCCTGACAGCAGAGTACAACGCCGAGCTCACTCTGTTGCACGTGTTGAAGGACGTCCCCGGTGCGTCCATCATCGACGAGGCGATAGCGATGGAGCAACTGGATAACCTGATTCCGCCGGAAAAGCCTAAAGCAGGCAGCATCAGGTCTATGGTGCGGAGAGGAAGCGCGTACCAGCAAATCATTCAGTTCGCCTTGGAAGCGCGAACCGACCTGGTGATTATGGCAGTGCGGGGCCGTGGTGCCCTGAATGCTGCGGTGTTTGGTTCGACGACCTACAGGGTCATTCAGTTGGGGCCCTGCCCAGTTCTTGCGGTTCACTTTTGAATGGAGAAGTCGGTCAGTTCGAGCCGCGACTCGAATTCGTGATTTCCGACGGCGCGAAATAGATTCAAGCGTAACCACTCGTTCGATTTGGAAGAAGAATTGCTTTCGTGATCGGGACGAATCGGAGTCGAGGTTGGTTTTAAGAATGGGTGTTCCCCCCATGTTTGCGAGCGTCAGCCTTTGCCGGCGCGAAAATGCGCCGACTCCCCCACCAAGCGACGCTCGCAAATCCCTCCGCCCAAAAACGCCCGGGCATTTAACCGCCCGGGCGTTACCCACCCCACACCAAACCCAAGCTTGTCGCTCCGATCCGGCTCTATCAAGCCTTGGGCTGGCTGGGCTTCGATGGGAGACTTCAGAGTGACGCGGATAACCTTGCTTGCGTTGTTCTTTGTCTCCGTCGTAGGCTTCACTCTCGAGCACGCGCGGATAAATCTTGTGCTCGTGAGCGCGTCCGCGCTCGCCATCTTGTTATGGAACGGGTTGTGGAGGCCGTGACACACGCGTATATAGGAAAGTGGAACCGTTTTCGAAGCGGATTTCATCCATTACTTAATACATACTTAATACAGTGAAAGTTGACAGCGATGCGCATTCTTCTCCTGAACCTCGGTGTGGAGTCTACCCCAGAGATAACGCAGGCCTTATCAGGTCAAGGCTATGAACTCACCACGGGCCGCAGGTTGACGGTTGACAAGATTCTGACTCTTTCCCCGGAAGTCCTGATCACAGAAGCAACGCCATCCGACCTCAGTTGCTGCGGTGTGATCAGCCAAATCAAGGCAAGCCCAGAGCCGCGAACTCCCCGGATTGTGATGATTGTTCACGGCGGCGCGCTGGAACGGGCCCGCGGACTGGACCTGGGTGCCGACGACGTCATTTCCTTTCCGTTTGAACCGTTGGAATTCGCGGCGCGGATCAGAACGCAGTTCCGTGAGAGACAACCAGAGCTGGAGCTCGAAGCAAAACTGAAAGATGCGCTGCAAAAAGAGCGCCTGGCGGAGACCGCGGTGCAAGCCCTGAGTGGCGGCACCAACGCCAAACGGCGCTCCTGGCTGATTGTGGCGATCCTTGTTCTGGCAGCGCTCGCAACCATCATTTCGAACCGGCACAGCTGGAAGGATACGCTCCAGCTCAAAGCGGCGGTTGTGCGGCTGAACGGCGGAATCCTGGAACAGGGAGAACTCCTGCGCCGTGCAGAACAGGCGCGTGCGTCCCTGACCGCAAGCGACGCGTCGGGAACTCGCGAGGCTTTGAAGGTACAAACCGCAGAGATCCGCAAGAAGATAGCCGCGGACGGCGATACCGATAGCGAATCCCTCAAGAAACAACTTCAAGAGGCGCAGAATCGCCTGAACCGGCTTGAGAACGAAGGCCGAGTCGCGGAAACGATTGTTCAAAGATACGGACCCAGCGTCTGCTTGTTGCACGTGGTTGTGGAGTTTCGCGACAAAGACTCCGGACAGTTAATCCTTATCTCCAGCGATGCCGCGGGCAAGCCGCTCGTAGACGACAAGGGAATGGTGTCTCTCGAAACAGACGGCTCGGGACCACCTCTGCAGGTTGACGCCTTTGGCACAGGATTTCTCGTAGCACACGATGGACGTCTCCTCACGAATCATCACGTCGCGGAGCCTTGGTGGGGCGATGAGGAATTGAAGCAACTTCTCGACCGGGGTGCTACCGCGTTCGCGGCGTCTTACACGGCGTACTTCCCAGGGACCTCGCAAGGCATCGCGGCCAAGCTCGACCGGATTTCGCCGGATGCCGATTTGGCAACTCTCAGGCTGCAGACTTCAGCACCGCCTCACACCGTACTACTGGAGATCGATGATCGGAGCGAAGCCAGTGTGTCGGGCGATCCAGTCGTCCTGATTGGCTACCCTACAGGGATCGAAGGCATCCTCGCTCGCGCGGGAAGCGACGTAACAAAACAAGTGGCGGAAAACGCGCACGAGGTAACCCAGGTTGTTTCGCAGTTGGCGGCGCAACACCTCATTCGCCCAACGACCACCCAGGGACACATCGGAGACGTCTTAAAGGACAAGATCGTCTACGATGCAGCAACAACCTCGGGCGGTTCCGGCGGACCGCTCTTCAATCGCGATGGCAAGGTCATTGGTGTGAATTTCGCCATTCTGAATGGTTTTGGCGGCTCGAACTTGGCGGTTCCTGTCCGTTACGCCGATAAACTTGTTAAGTAAGTATCCTTTAGTAGCGGATAGTAGCGGACAGAGCGCGGTCGCACCAGCGAGGCGTCGGCTCGGATTGCCATCGGCCCCACATTCCTTGTACTATTGAGTGTATACTCATTTATAAAGGAGTTCAGTGGCTCGTCCAAAAAGCGACGACAAGCGAAATGCGATCCTCGATGCCGCGACTCGCGTATTTGCGGAGCGCGGTCTCACCGCTGCCCCAACGTCAGAGATATCAAGACAGGCTGGCGTCGCAGAGGGAACTCTGTTTACGTACTTCAAGACCAAGGACGATTTGATTAATGCCCTTTACCGGGAGATCAAGTTAGAACTGGCAGACGCGATGATGTCAGGTTTCCCACGCAGGAAGAGTGTTCGCACCAGGTTGCGACATGTGTGGGAGGGCTACGTGAATTGGGGGGTGACGAATCCTAAGCAGCGCAGAGTCCTTGCCCAATTGCAGGTTTCGGGAATGCTTTCGAAAGAGTCGATCGAGGCGGGAAGCGCGCCCTTTGTCGAAATGCAGAATATGATTCGCAACGCGATTGAGCAGCATATTCTCCGAGCAGACTCTCCGATTGAGTTAATTTCGAAGATGCTGGCGGCTTCAGCGGAAGCCACCATGGACCTGATCATGTTGAAACCAGCCATGGCAAACAAGTATCGCAACGCTGGATTCGAGATCTATTGGGCGGGGATCGCCCGGAAGTAATTCTTTGCATCCACGCGATGAGTGAGTAATCAGATATAAAGAAGTTCGAACACAAGATGCAGACCCAGACAGGGGCGGCCTTCGCGTGGCTTCGTGAAGGGAGCTCCCAAGATTGCCCGGCCGTACATGAGCGGCGGAAAGTTAAATACCTCTCAGTACACATATTGAATCTCGCCCAGTAGGGCACGCATCTGTAAGAGAACACCGTCGCTTCAGAGGATGGTCAAATTGAAAAAACTGGTTGTTGTCCTTTTTATCGGGTTGTTAGGGCTCATCCTTCTAGCAAGTTCCGGATGCAGCAATACAGAAGCGAAGCAGCCTGCTCCACAACCTCTTCCGGTCAATACGCAGACGGTTACGCTGACGCCTGTACCGCGAGTGGATGAATATGTGGCGACGGTAAAGTCGCGCCGCTCGGCCAGTATCCAGCCACAGGTGGATGGCTCGCTGACGCGTATCCTGGTGAAATCCGGCGATCACGTGCGTGCCGGACAAGCGTTGATGACGATCGATCCGCTGAAACAGCAGGCGACCCTCGACCAGCAACGCAGCACCGAAGCACAGAAGAAGGCGACCTACGACTACAACACACAGGAAGTAGAGCGGCAGCGCCAACTTTTCCAGGGGGGCGTGACCAGCAAACAGAACCTCGACTTGGCGGTACAGGCGTACGAGAATTCCAAAGCCGACTGGGAAGCTTCCACCTCGGCGAGCGTCTCCCAGCGGCGCCAACTTGCTTACTACAACTTGACCGCTCCATTTGCCGGTGTCGTGGGCGACATTCCGGTACATATCGGCGACTACGTTTCGCCGCAAACCTTATTGACCACGGTGGATGAGAATACCGAACTGGAAGCCTATGTCTACATTCCCACGGAACGCGCCGCGGAAATACGTATGGGCCTTCCCGTGGAGGTTGTCACCAGTGGCGGGGAGTTGATCGAGGGCACAAAGGTCAATTTCATTTCGCAGCAAGTGGACAACGCGCTCCAGGGAATATTGGTGAAGGCCCCGCTCCATAGCTCGCTCGACAAGTTCCGGAATGCACAACTGGTCAAGGCGCGGGTCGTGTGGAGCACCGCTCCGGCGCCGACGATTCCAGTGCTGGCGGTAACGCGCATCGGAGGACAGTCGTTTGTCTACGTGGCAACTCAGGCCGAGCATGGAAGCGTTGCCAAGCAACGTGCAGTAACTCTCGGGGATACCATCGGTAACGACTATGCTGTCGACGGCGGGTTGAAGCCCGGGGAAAAAGTCATCACATCCGGTACCCAGTTCCTTATTGACGGAACGCCTGTTAAGCCGATCAGCTAGCGCGATAGTTCGGAAGCGACCCCTAGCCTCCGCGCATCCGTGCGGCAGAAAGACAAAGAGGAAATATAGATTTGGTTGATTTCTTCATTAAGCGGCCAATTTTTGCGACGGTGTGCGCCCTGCTGATTATTCTGGCCGGGGCGGTTTCGATCCCCAGTCTCCCGATCTCCCTGTATCCGGACTTGGCGCCACCGCAAGTCACCGTTACCAGCAACTACGTCGGCGCGAACTCGCAGGTAGTCGAGTCCGCCGTTACGATTCCGCTGGAGCAGCAGATCAACGGGGTCGAGGGGATGCATTACATCACCTCCACCAGTTCGAACGACGGCACCAGCAACATCAACGTAACCTTCCGCACCGGATATGACCTGAACATTGCCGCGGTCGACGTGCAGAACCGGGTAGCGACCGCCCAAGGCCGCCTGCCGCAAGAAATCAAGAACACAGGCGTGACCATCACCAAGGCAAATCCCAACTTCGTTTTTGCCGCCGGATTCTACTCGCCCGACAACAGTCTTTCGAACCAGTACATCTCCAACTACCTGGATGTCTACGTCAAGGATGCCTTGAAGCGGATCCCCGGGGTCGGCGACGTCGTCATCTTCGGCGAGCGCAAGTACGCCATGCGTATATGGCTCGACCCGACAAAGCTGGCTGCACGACAACTTACTGCCGCCGACGTAGTCGCTGCTCTGCAGGAGCAGAACGTCGAAATACCCGCTGGACAATTGGGCCGCCCGCCCGCCGATCCGAAGCAGAAATTTCAGGTGACGTTGCGTGTAGTGGGACGGCTCTCAGAACCGAAGGAATTCGAAAGCATCATCATCAAGAACACGAGCAAGGGGATCGTGCAACTCAAAGATGTTGGGCGCGCGGAAATCGGCGCGGAAAGCTATGACACGAACCTCTTGTACAGTGGGCACGAAGCCATCGGCGTCGGTGTGCAGCAGCTCTCGAATGCCAATGCGCTGGAGGTCGACAAAGCGGCCAAGGCGGCGCTCATCGAGCTTTCGAAGTCGTTTCCTCCCGGCATCAAGTACGTGATCGCTTTCGATACGACCACAGTGGTCGGCGATTCGGTGAAAGAGGTGATCACTACGCTCGAAGAAGCGGTGATCATTGTCATTATTGTGATCTTCCTCTTCCTGCTGGATTGGCGTGCGACCGTCATTCCGGCGGTCACCATTCCGGTATCGTTGATTGGGACTTTCGCTTTTATCAACGCGTTTCATTTCTCCATCAATTCGCTAACGCTTTTTGGGATTACTCTCGCGACCGGCCTGGTGGTCGATGACGCCATTGTCGTCATCGAAAATGCGCAGCGGCACATCAACCTGGACAACACCGACCCGCATACCGCAACCTCCGTGGCAATGCGCGAGGTGTCGAGCGCCGTGGTGGCAACTTCGCTGGTTCTGATTTCGGTGTTTGTGCCGGTGTCGTTCTTCCCGGGCACGACTGGAATTCTCTACCGGCAATTCTCCTTGACCATCGCCTTCTCAATTGCCATCTCGCTCTTCAATGCACTCACTCTCTCGCCCGCTCTGGCGGCCCTCCTGCTGCGGGGCGAAGAACAAAAATATTCAGTGCTTGACTGGACGCGTATCTCCTGGCTCTCGCGCGGCTACAAGAGCGTCGCCCATGGCATTGACAATGCCATCCACGGAGTGGGCGTCGCTTATGGCAAAGCCATTTCAAAGGTGCTGAACTACCGTTACGCCATGATCGTGCTGTTTTTAGCAGGCCTGGCTGCCACCGGTTATATGTACGTTCATGTTCCTACGGGATTCGTGCCGCAGGAAGATCAGAATTACTTCATCGTGGTGGTGCAAGCGCCGCAGGGAGCCTCGCTCTCCTATACAACGGATGTCGCCAGGCAAGCGGAGGAGATTTTAAGGGCCGATCCCGATGTGTTCGGCACATTCGCGGTCCCGGGTTTTTCGCTCGCCGGCGGCAGTTCGTCAAACTACGGCCTGATCTTCGCTCCGCTGAAGCCGATTGACGACCGCAAAGGCAAAGGGCACGCGGCCAGCGACATTGTGGCGCGAGTCTCGCCAAAACTGTTCGCGGTTCCTGGAGCAATCGTGGCCGCGTTTGAACCACCTGCGATCCAAGGCCTCGGAAGTTTTGGTGGATTCCAGTTTGAGTTGCAGGACCTCGGTCGCAATACGCTGCAGGATATCGACACCGTTTCACACAAGATCGTTGGCAGCAGCCGCCAGCGTGCCGATCTCCGAGGACTGTTCACCAGCTTCACCGCGAACGATCCGCAACAACTCGTACAGATCGATCGCGAAAAGGCCAAAGCGATTGGAGTGCCGATCAGTCAGGTTACGCAGGCCCTCGGCGTTTACATGGGCTCGGAGTATGTAAATGATTTCGACTTCAACAATCGATCGTACCGCGTGTACGTGCAGGCCGATCAGCCGTTCCGCATGAATGCTCGGGACTTGCGGCAATACTACGTGCGTTCCGAGACCAACGGCTTGGTACCGCTGGGAAATATTGTCGCGCTGAAGGAGACGTCCGGGCCGCAGGTGATCAATCACTACAATCTATTCCGCTCGGCGGAAATCGACGGGGCCGCGGCGCCTGGATACAGCTCCGGTCAAGGCCTCAAGTCGATGGAGGAGTTGGCTAAGCAGAACATGCTGCAAGGCATGTCGTTCAGCTGGACCGGTCTGGCCCTGGAGGAAGTTGAAGCCGGGGGTAAGGCAATCATCATTTTCGGCCTGGGACTTCTAGTGGTCTATCTCACGCTATCGGCGCAATACGAGAGCTTCGCGCTGCCGTTTATCATCTTGCTGGCTGTCCCCATGGCGGTGCTGGGCGCTCTGATCTTCATCTCTATGCGTGGACTGGTGGACGACGTTTATGTGCAAATTGGTCTGGTGATGTTGATCGGGCTTTCGGCGAAGAACTCAATTCTCATCGTCGAATTTGCCGAGCAATTGATCGAGCAGGGCCGATCCGTCACAAATGCGGCGATTGAGGCAGCCGAGTTGCGCTTGCGCCCGATCCTGATGACATCGTTTGCCTTCGTTCTCGGCGTGCTGCCCCTCTATTTCGCAACCGGCGCCGGCAAGATCGGACGGCACTCGGTCGGGACCGCGATCGTTGGCGGCATGTTGTTCTCCACCGTCCTCAACCTCTTCTTTATTCCGGTGCTGTACGTTATTGTCAAAGGATTGCTGGTTTCATTTTCGGCAAAAGCAGAAACCAGAGAGGCAGCGCAAGTCGGATAGTTGGTTCATGGCTGGTTCGCCGTGACTGGTTTCCTCGTGACGCCGACGAAGTCAAACTGCTGTTCACCCCACGCGAGGAAGGCGATGCATGTTTGAGAGTATTCTCTGCGAAGTGACGGAATACGATCCCGGAGTTCTTGAGTCAATGATTGGGCTCGCAGTCGAAATTGCTCGCGAGGGTCGAGAGGGAAGACGCGTTGGCACGCTGTTCATGCTGGGAGATGAGGATGCCGTGCTCGCCAGATCCCGGCCGTTGATTCTAGATCCGCTGTTGGGGCATCCCGAGTCTTCGCGCCACGTCACCAATCTCAATCTCCGGGGAACCATCAAGGAATTGGCGCAGTTGGATGGCGGTTTCGTGGTGAGTCGTGACGGAATTGTCCTTTCCGCGTGCCGCTACCTCGACGCCGCAGCCGCACTCGGGGATGTGCCGCTCGGACTCGGCAGCCGCCACATTGCCGCCGCCAACATGAGTGCTGTGACCAAGGCGGTGGGTATCGTGGTTTCTGAGAGTTCGGTGGTGCGACTTTTCTGTCACGGACAACTGGTCGGCGAAATCATTCCAGAGCTTTGGATGATGGATCATGCCCCCCATCTTCGTGGTGCCGTGAAGCGGGAACACGTCGGTGAGTTGACGGTGCTGACGCCAAGTCGGCGACGAACCTCAGTCGCGAGGTAAGAGCGATTAGCAGATATACGGAACGAAACGCTGGGACTCACCGCCAGATCCTGACCGAAAAAGCGCTATCGACGAACCAGGGGCTGTGTCAGTCTACCGGTTTGTAATCGCAGGCATTGCGGCAGGCGTCGCAGTAAAAGAGGCCGTCGGTGCAGAGGCGCACGGCGAGTTCGGACTGGCAGAACACGCAGTATTTTTCGCACCCGCAACCCGCTTCAGGCCGCTCACATTGGACGCAGACGACACGACTTAGGCTCGGTTTCGAGGACATGGTTGGAGTTTAGTTCGGCCGAGGCAGGGGAGGAACGTAACGGAAGTCACCCAAAGGCAGGTCTCAGGTGACAGGTCTCGGGTCTCAGGAAGAGCAACCCGGTGTTTCCGTCATGATCTTGACATCTCCGATCTTGGTTTTCCTGACACCTTGCGCCTGACACCGGAGACCTGCCTTTGATTTGCTGCCTTTCCCGCCCGGATGTTAAGTTAATCAGTTCCAGTTCCGGCGCCCAGCCACTGTCTAACCGAGGTTTTTCTTGTCCGTTGTCGAGGCCACCATTGTCCGCAAGACTGCGCTGAACGCTGTCCATCGCCAGATGGGCGCGAAGATGGTGGATTTTAGCGGCTGGGACATGCCGGTGGAATACCCTGCGTCGATCGGGTGCGGCATTATCGCCGAGCACATGGCGGTGCGCACCGGCGTCGGCATTTTTGACGTCAGCCACATGGGGGATATCCGGTTGGCCGGGCGGGAAGCGCTCGCCGCCGTGCAGCACATCTCGATGAATGACGCCTCGCGCCTCGCGATCGGGCAGGCGCAGTATTCGGCGTTGCTTTATCCGCAAGGAACGTTTGTGGATGACGTCATCGTCCACCGGCTGGGTGAGGACGAGTACCTGCTTGTAATTAACGCCGGCACGCGAGAGAAGGACTTCAGTTGGGTGCGCGACAGCACGCGCCAGTTTGACTGCGCGGTTGAGAATCTATCGGATGATTTCACGCAGATTGCGATTCAGGGGCCGAAGGGCGTTAATGTGCTGCAAAAGATCACTGATGCCAACTTGAGCGCGGTGAAGTTCTACTGGGTAACGCGCGGGACTTTGTGCGGCCTCCATAACGTCTTGATGGGTCGCACCGGCTACACTGCCGAAGACGGGTTCGAGATATACATCCCATCGGACGAGGAGATCAGCGCGCGGGTCTGGTACGAGATTCTGGAGGTGGGAAAAGAGTTTGGCGCGGTCCCCTGCGGCCTCGGTGCGCGCAACACACTGCGGTTGGAAGGCAAGCTGCCCCTCTACGGACACGAAATCTCGGACACAGTCAATGTGTGGGAAGCCGGACTGGATCGTTTCTGCAAGATGGAGAAGCCGGATTTTATCGGGCGCACGGCACTGGAGAAGGCGAAAGCGGAAGGCGTAAAGAAAACGTTGGTCGGGCTCGAAATGGTCGATCGAGGAATCGCCCGCGACGGATACAAGATCCTGGACCAGGCCGGACGCGAGATCGGCTATGTCACCAGCGGTTCTCCCGCGCCGTTCTTGAAGAAGAATATTGCGTTAGCATATGTTCCGCCCGCGCAGTCTGCGATTGGAACTACGGTAACAGTCGAAATCCGCGGACAGGGCGTGAGAGCGCAAGTGGTACCAACGCCGTTTTATAAGCGTCCGAAGAAGTCGTAGCGCCGCCGTCCCGGCGGCTGTCCGGCGGACGTCCTCGGCCGCCGCGCCGAGGGCAGGATGCCCTCGGGACAGCCGGCAAGATGCCGGCGCTACAAGCTAAGAGCCAGGAGCCAAAAGCCGATATGCCTTACCCAACCGACCGCAAGTATACGAAAGAACATGAATGGATCACTGCTGACGGCACCATCGGCATCACGCACTACGCCCAGGATTCTCTCGGTGACATCGTCTTCGTGGAACTGCCCAAGGCAGGGACCGAGATCACAACGGGGAAGCCCTTCGGCACGGTGGAGTCGGTAAAAGCCGTGTCCGATTTGAACGCGCCGGTTTCTGGGACGGTCATTGCCGTGAATGAAGATCTGGCAACGTCCCCAGAGAAAGTTAATAAAGAGGCGCACGGGGCCTGGATGGTCAAGATCAAGGTGAAGGATCCAGCGGAGATGAATGCGTTGCTCTCGGCGGCAGACTACGAGAAATTTGTGAGCGAAGAGGCGGCGAACTAAACGACGATTGCAGAGGTCAGATCGCAGAATTGAAACCTTGATTCCATCGATGACTGAGGGCCGGTTTTCACCTCTGCAATCTGACCTCTGACCTCTGCAATCGTTTCAGCTACTGATTACATCTAAAGAAAGTTCCTATGAGATATCTGCCTAAATCTCCCGCGGATCGCGCCTCCATGTTGAAGTCGATCGGCATCCGCTCCGTGGACGAACTCTTCTCGCCGATTCCGGCCGAATACCGTCTGGCGCGCGACCTCGTTGTCCCCAGGCAAATGGCGGAGTCGGAAATTGTCGACTGGTTCAAGCAACGCGGTAAGGAAAACGGCGAAGGCTACACCAGTTTTCTCGGAGCCGGAGCTTACTTTCATTACCGCCCAGTCGTCATTGACGCGCTGGTGCAACGCGGCGAATTCCTTACCTCTTACACACCGTACCAGGCAGAGTTTGCGCAGGGCACGCTGCAAGCTATCTTCGAGTTCCAGACCATGATTTCCGAACTCACCGGCATGGACCTGGCGAATGCCTCGATGTATGACGGCTCGACGGCCGCCGCCGAGGCCGTGATGATGGCGGTCCGCATCACGGGCAGAGATTCGGCGGTGATCGCCCGGAACCTGCATCCTGAGTATCGCGAAGTGATTAACACGTACGCGACGCACCAGGAGATTCCGTTGAAGACGGTCCCGTTCACGGACTCTGGACAGATCGATCTAAAGGAACTCGAGAAGGCCGTGGGCGACGATACGGCGTGCGTCCTGATTCAGTCGCCCAATTTCTTTGGGACGATTGAAGATGTCGAAGCGATTGCCGCCATCGCGCACAAACGCGGAGCGCTGCTGATTGTCTCGATCGCCGAAGCGGTGTCGCTCGGCATTGTCGAACCGCCGCGCACTGCCGACATCGTGGCCATGGAAGCGCAGTCGTTCGGAGTGCCGGTCGGATTCGGTGGTCCTTACTGCGGCGTGCTGGCTACGAAAGACAAGTTCGTCCGCCAAATGCCTGGTCGCTTGGCGGGTCAGACGGTCGACAAGAACGGCAAACGTGGGTTTGTGCTGACGCTGGCTACCCGCGAGCAGCACATCCGGCGCGAGAAGGCGACTTCGAATATTTGCACTAATCAGGCGCTGGTCGCGCTGATGGTGAACATCTTCATGACCGTGTACGGCAAGGTCGGTTTGCGCGAACTGGCGAAGCAGAACCTGGCTAAGACCGCATACGCGGCCGATCAGTTCAGCAAACATGCCAAAGTGCTGTTCGCCGGTGCGCCGCGATTTAACGAGTTCGTGGTCCGGACCAGCGAAGATCCTTACGCCATCAACTCGCGGCTGCTGGGACACAAAATCGTCGGCGGCCTGCCGCTGAAGAAGTTTTACCCTGAGCTTGGTCACGCCGCCCTGTGGTGCTGCACGGAATTGACCACGCGTTCGATGATCGATACCGCCGTCGGCCTCGTCGCCGAGAGCGAGCGGTCGGTTCTGAGCAAAGATGCCGAACCGGAAGAGGTAGTGAGATGACGATGAAGCACATGACTCGCAAAGCGACGCGTCACATCAGCCAGAACGAAGGATTGATTTTCGAGAAGTCGTCGCCCGGAAAAGCGGCATGGAAGCTACCGCCGCTCGATGTCCCCGAAGTTGACACGGCGAACTTGCTGGGCAAGCAGGAGCGCAAGGATCTCGGCGATATGCCGGAAGTCAGTGAGATCGAAATCATCCGTCACTTCACGCGCCTCTCGACTTGGAATTACGCCATTGATCTCGGCATGTATCCGCTGGGCTCCTGCACCATGAAGTACAACCCGCGCGTCAACGAATTTGTGGCGCGTGTCGAAGGTCTTGCCAACGGACATCCGTATCAGGCGGAGAAGATTTCGCAGGGCGCTTTGCGCATCATGCAGACGCTGAGCGACTGCCTGCTGGAAATTACCGGTATGGACGCGATCACTCTGCAACCGGCCGCGGGCGCGCAAGGCGAACTCACCGGATTGCTGATGGTGCGTGCCTATCATGAGTCGAAAGGAAATGCGCGCAAAAAGATTCTGATTCCCGACTCGGCGCATGGCACCAATCCCGCGACGGCGGCAACCGTGGGCTACGCGGTCGAAAATTTGAAATCCAACGACCGCGGCATGGTCGACGTGGCGGCGCTCGCCGCGCAGATGAATGAAGATGTCGCGGCGCTGATGGTCACGAATCCCAACACGCTGGGCGTTTTCGAGCAGGAAATACACAAGATTGCCGACCTCATGCACGCCAAGGGCGGACTGCTCTACATGGACGGCGCCAACATGAACGCACTGGTCGGGAAAGCGCGGCCCGGAGATTTTGGCGTTGATGTCATGCATCTGAACCTGCACAAAACTTTTTCCACGCCGCATGGGGGAGGCGGTCCGGGCTCCGGTCCGGTCGCGGTGAAGAAAAGTCTGGCGCCGTTTCTGCCGACGCCGGTCGTCATCACCAAGCCGGATGGCACGCTGGGTTTCGAATACAACCGTCCGCAGTCGGTCGGTCGCGTGCGCGCGTTCTACGGAAATTTCGGCATGTTCATCCGCGCGCTCGCCTACGTCTTTGCCAACGGCCCGGACGGCCTTCGCCAGACGACGGAAGACGCGGTGCTTAACGCGAACTACATCCGCAAGGGACTCGAAGGCGTTTACGATCTGCCGTACTCGACGCCGTCCATGCATGAAGTCGTCTTCAGCGACAAGGTGCAGGCGAAAAAAGGCGTGAAGACGATGGACCTCGCGAAACGACTGATCGATTACGGATTCCATCCTTATACTACGGCGTTCCCGCTGATCGTCGCGGGCGCGCTGATGATCGAGCCGACCGAGAGCGAGCCCAAAGAAGAACTGGATCTGTTCATCGAAGCCATGAAGTCGATCGCGGAAGAGGTAGAAGAAGATCCGCAGTTCGTGCTCGACGCCCCACACAACACGCGCATTTCCCGCCTGGATGAAACCGCGGCCGCGCGCAAACCGGTGCTGCGCTGGAGGCCCTAGTTCGTGTGGGGACGGGCGCCCTCGCCCGTCCAAGCCGAGCCGCAAGCTCGGCTGCGCAGGCAGCGCCCGTCCCTGAAAGGACGTCCGATCTCAGCAGATGTTGGCATCGCTGATACGAATCTCCAGTTCTCCGCAGTGCCTTGCTAGAATCACCTAAGTCCATCCCCTATGCCTGACGATCCGGCCAGCTCCGAAACTGCCCGCCAACTGGCCGAACACCATTACTACGCCGCGCTCGATCTGGTTCTCGAAGGCCACCACGACCAAGCGGTCGAGGAGTACCGGCAGGCGGTGGCGGCTGATCCGAAGTTCACCGACGCGCTGCATGGACTGAGCCGGGCACTGCAGGACCTCAACCGCTTCGACGAAGCCATCGAAGTTGCCCAACAAATCTCGGATATCGATCCCGACGACATTCTGGCGCACACCAGCCTTTCGATCCTGTATCAGAAGAAGGGAATGGTTCCCGAGGCCGAGGCGGAAGGAAACAAGGCGCGGGTGCTGGGGTGGAAGCAGCAGTTGAAAGGCAGCATGCCGCCTGGAACGTTAAACAAATGAATACCTCATCGTCTACGAAAAATCTGCCGGCGGCTGGGGCGCATACGCTCCCGACTTGCCGGGCCTTGGCGCTGCGGGCAAAACGCTCGACGAAGTGAAGGATCTCATCCGCGAGGCGGTTGAGTTTCACTTGGAAGGTGTGCGCGCACACGGCGATCCCATTCCTGCGCCCAGCGCGAGGACTGGATACATCACGATCGACGATGGCCTCGCGGGTTGCGGGAAAAGATGATGGCAGGTCGGGCGTACCAAAGCCAGTCGCGCGCCGCGCTACAATAGTAACGGAGTTTCCTATGCGTGAAGTCGTTGTGGTTTCTTCCGTTCGCACTCCCGTAGGCCGCGCGTTCAAGGGGACGCTGCGGGCTACGCGTCCTGATGAATTGGCTGCCATCGCCATCAAGGGCGCTTTGGATCGTGTGCCGCAGCTTGATCCCAAGGAAATTGAAGATGTCATCCTGGGGTGCGCCATGCCCGAAGCTGAGCAGGGGATGAACGTGGCTCGCATTGCTTCGCTGCGCGCCGGGCTGCCGGTCGAGGTGTCGGCAGTGACCATTAATCGGTTTTGCTCGTCCGGCTTGCAGGCGATTGCCATGGCGGCGGAGCGCATCATGAGCGGCGGCGCCGAAGTAATGGTGGCGGGCGGCACGGAATCGATGTCGATGATCCCTATGGGCGGCAACAAAATTTCGCCGAACCCCTGGCTGGTAGATCATTATCCGGATGCTTATCTTTCGATGGGCCTGACGGCGGAGCGCTTGGCGGCGCGCTTCGGCATCACGCGCGAGCAGTGCGACGCGTTTTCGTTGCGCAGCCATCAGAAGGCGCTGGCGGCGATTGCCGCGGGCAAGTTCGAAGAGGAGACGGTCGCGGTGCCGGTGAGTTTTACTACTCCGAATGGTTCGAAGCCGAAGCGGCAGGAAAACTCTTTCAAGGTCGATGAGGGGCCGCGCGCCGATACTTCGATCGAGGCTCTGGGCGCGCTGAAGGCGGCGTTTCACGTAAAGGGCGTGACCACGGCGGGGAATTCTTCGCAGATGTCGGATGGCGCCGCGGCGGCAGTGGTGATGTCGGCCGAGCGAGCGAAGGCTCTGGGAATTACTCCGCTGGCGCGCTACGTCGCGTTCGCTACCGCCGGATATAAGCCGGAAGAGATGGGACTGGGGCCGGTGTTTGCCATCCCCAAGGCGCTGAAGCTGGCGGGGTTGAAGCTCTCGGACATCGAAGTGATCGAACTGAACGAGGCATTTGCGGCGCAGTCTTTGGCGGTGATCCGGGAAGCTGGGCTTGATTCGGAGCGCGTGAATCCTAATGGGGGAGCGATTGCTTTGGGGCATCCCCTGGGATGTACGGGGGCGAAGCTGACGGCCAGCGTGATTCGCGAATTGAAACGCCGCCGGGGACGCTACGGCATGGTGACCATGTGCGTCGGCGGAGGGATGGGCGCAGCTGGGATTTTCGAAAGGCTCTAACCACAAGGGACGCAGAGGCCACGGGGGGAGCGCCACCGCGGAAACCCTCTAAGGCATGGTCTAGAGAGAGGCAAAGATGAAATAATCTCTCTGTGTTTCCTTGTGTTCCTCTGTCTCCCCTGTGGTGAAAGGTTTTGACTATGGCGACAACAGCAATCCCGAAGTCCAAGATTCTCGGCGGCAGCTTCCTGCTTGAAGAACGGCAGACTGCCGATGTGTTCACCCCAGAAGATTTTTCCGAGCAGCACCAGATGATCGGGCAGACGGCTGAAGAATTTGCCGTCAACGAGATTCTGCCCCAAGCCGAGAAAATCGAGCACAAGGATTACTCGATTTCGCGCGATCTGCTGAAAAAGGCCGGCGACCTTGGACTCAGCGGCGTGGAGATTCCCGAGGCCTACGGCGGCCTCGAAATGGACAAAGTCACCTCCGCCATCATCGCCGATCACATCGCCAAGTACGCTGGATTCGCGACCACCTGGGGCGCGCACAGCGGCATCGGCTTGTTGCCGATCGTTTATTTCGGCACCGAAGAGCAGAAGAAGAAATATCTGCCGCGACTGGCCGCGGGAGAAATTGTGGGCGCGTACGCTTTGTCGGAAGCGACTTCCGGATCCGACGCCCTCAACTGCCGCGCCCGAGCCGTGCTTTCCCCCGACGGCAAACACTATATCCTGAACGGCGAGAAGATGTGGATCACCAACGCGGGCTTTGCCGACCTGTTTACGGTGTTCGCGAAAATTGACGGCGAGAAGTTTTCGGCATTCCTGGTCGAAAGAACTTTTTCGGGATTTTCCGTCGGCGCGGAAGAGCACAAAATGGGCATTCGCGGATCTTCAACTTGCCCCATCATCTTGAATGACTGCAAGGTGCCGGTCGAAAATCTGCTCGGCGATATGGGCAAGGGCCACGTCATCGCTTTCAACATTCTGAACGTAGGACGCTTCAAACTCGGCGCAATGTGCGTGGGCGGAGCGCGGGTTTCGCTGGAGAGTGCCGTGGCCTACGCCAAACAGCGCAAGGCGTTCGGCAAGACGATCGGCGATTTCGGGCTGGTACGGGAAAAGATTGCGAACATGGCGACGCTGATCTACGTCGGCGAGTCGCTCGTCTATCGCACGGTCGGGATGATGGATGCGCTGCTTTCGGAAATCGACTCAGCGGGCCCCGACGCCGCAAAAGAGCGGCGCAAGGCGATCGAAGAATACGCGGTGGAGTGCTCGATCCTGAAAGTCTGGGGATCGGAGATGATCGATTACGTCGTCGACGAGACGGTGCAGATCTACGCCGGCTACGGGTTTGTGGAAGAGTATCCGGCGGAGCGGGCTTACCGCGATGCTCGCATCAACCGCATTTTTGAGGGCACGAACGAAATCAACCGGCTAATCATCACGGGATTCCTGCTGAAACGGGCGATGAGCGGGCAGTTGCCGCTGATGCCGGCGATCAAGAAGTTGATGGACGAAGTGCTGAGCGGTCCGTCGCTCGGCGAGGAGATCGAGGGTCCGTTGGCAGAAGAGCGCAAGTTGGTCGCGCAGGCGAAGAAGCTTGGCCTGTTCGTCTCCGGCGCAGCCACGCAGAAATATATGCAGACGATCCAGGATCAGCAGGAAGTGATGGGCGCGATCGCCGATATGACGATCGAGATTTACGCCATGGAATCGGCCGTGTTGCGCGCGCAGAAGATGGTCGAGGGCGTTTCTTCTTCCAAGCAGGGAGAAGCGGCGGCTGCGCTGCCGATTGCGATGACCCGCGTCTATCTAACGCAAGCGCTGGAGAAGATCGAAGCGGCGGCAAAGAAGGTCATGGCCGACGTGGCGGAGGGCGACATGCTGCGGACGCAACTGGCGATCGTTCGGAGGTTGTCCAAGCACGAGCCGTTCAACACGATTGCGCTGCGCCAGCAGATTGCGCAGAAGACGATTGAGCGGGGCAAGTATACGCTGGCGTAGGAATGAGGAGTCGATCATCCACTAGAGGGATCTGTGTCTATCCGGCCGGGCGGGGACGCCCGGCTCTCCACCAGACAAATCTCGCGCGACATCTGCTACAACTATCCGCATGATCCTCCGCCGACTGTGCGTCGTCGCCTCTGCTGTGCTTGCAATCGCCTCCACTCTCACCGCCCAACCCAACTCTGCTCTACAGGACTCCGCCACCTTTGACCCCGACGGCACCGCGCATGTCACGCGCGTCATTCCGACGGCGGCGACCATCAGTCCTGAAGCGCGGAAGTGGCTAGAATCGCTCAACCGAGAATCGCTGAACCAGCAGAAAGCGGGGCCGGAGACGCTTGCCGAACGCCGCACGCGCACCGATGCCTGGCGCAAGCAAGACTCCGCCGAGGCGCGCACGCGTTATCCCGTCAATGTGGAGGAAACCAGTACGGCGGGCGTCCGCACCGACATCATCACGCCGCTCTCCGCTCCGGTAAACAATCGCGTGCTCATCAATCTGCACGGTGGCGGATTCAACTCCGACTCCGGCTCGTTGATTGAAGGTGTCCCGATCGCGAATCTCGCCAGGATTAAAGTCGTCTCCGTCTACTATCGTCTCGCCCCGGAGAATCCGTTCCCGGCCGCTGTAGACGATGTTGTCGCGGTCTATAGAGAGCTGTTGAAAACGTACAAGCCGCGCAACATTGGAATTTATGGCACGTCGGCGGGAGCCATCTTGACCGCCGAAGTTGCGGTCCGCCTCCGACAAATCGGACTCCCGCTGCCCGCCGCGCTCGGAATTTTTTCCGGCCTTGCCGACTTCAGCCGCGTCGGCGACACCCGGCAGATGTTCACTCTCAAGGGTCTTCCCGGGCAACTGGAACCGGTCGATCCGAGCCATTTACCCGACGATCCGTACGTGGGCAAAACCGATCGCAAGGACCCGGTCCTCTCGCCCATCTTTGCCGACCTGCGCGGTATGCCCCCCACCCTGCTCGTCACCAGCACGCGCGATCTCCTCTTGAGTGATACGGCCACGTTTCATCGCGCCTTGCTGCATGCCGGTGACGATGCGCAACTGGTCGTCTTTGAGGCGCTCCCCCACTCTTTCTGGTACAACTTCAACCTTCCCGAGACAGCCGAGGCGCTTCAAATCATGGCCAACTTTTTCGACCAAAAAGTTGGGCGCTAGAAGTCCGTTTCTTTCGTGGACGTGAAATCTATCTCAGTTGGGACTCACTCGAACCAGCCGCTGCGGTAAGCCAGCCACCAGGAGATGTATCCGATGGGGATGGTCGCACCCAAAGCCCACCAGAGCGGCAGAATGAAATCGGCGGCGAGCCCGAGCACGGTGAACGAGAGCCAGAAGATCTTGCGCTCCATAGTCTGGATTGTAAGTCGTTTCCGCCTTTTACGATCTGGGCAGGAGGCGTGAAGGAAAACTTCGGTTTCCTATCGCGAAATCTTCGTAGAGACGGGGCTTGCCCCGTCTCCTTTGAACGCGGCAAGAGACGGGCCGCAAGCCCGCGTCTCTGGAGGAAATCAGGCTTTGGGCTTCAGTTCTTTCATTACACTTTGAATCAACTCTTTGGCGTCGGTAAGGTTTTTCATGATGATCTGCACATCCATGGCCGGCTTGCCCGGCCAGCGCTGGCTCTGGCAGTAGACGCCATGCTGCCCGACGAGGGCCATCGCGTCGGTGACCAGGTCCATGGTGACAGCGAGACGTCCGCGAGGCACGCCCATGCGCTGTTCGAAGTGCTCCAGTTCTTCCTGCTTTTCGTTGAAGACGGCCATGGACAATTGTAATGGGGATGTAGGTATAATTCAGCAATTAGCAGTTAGCTCAAAAGCACCAGATCCCTGCGGATAGGGTTTTCTCGTGTCAGCCAGGTGATGGAGCGACGTGTGAAATTCCTAGCTCAATGCTAATTGCTAAATGTTACATGCTACTGCTATCTCAGGAGGAACAGAATAATGAGGAAGTTCGCCTTAATCGCAGTCTCACTCTTCGCGGTCGCAATGTTCGCTTCGGCGCAAATGAACATGTCCGATGACAAATCCAAGAGGCCCAGTCCGCCGGCCAGCGCGGCTTGCAAGTTTTCAGACGGCAAGACCATAAAGATCGATTATTCCAGTCCGCGAGCGAAAGGACGGAAGATTTTCGGCGAGGCGAGCGAGAAGGCGCTCGTGCCATACGGACAGATTTGGCGCACCGGCGCGAATGATGCGACTACCTTCGTTACCGATACGAATGTGACGGTGGGTGGCAAGGCTGTGCCCGCGGGCAGCTACACCATCTTTACTGAACCGAAGGCCGATGCATGGTCGTTGGTCATCAGCAAGAAGACGGGCGAGTGGGGAACGGACTATCCCGGAGAAAAGGAAGATTTGGTGCGTGTGCCGATGACTGTTTCGAAAACTTCTGCACCGGTCGAGAATTTCACCATCGCCTTCGACCAGGCGGGCAGCAAATGCACGCTGCGCATCGAGTGGGAAAACACCCGCGCCAGCGTCGAGATCACCAAATGACCGCGTGATCTTTCCTTCCGGTGGAGCGCCCGTCCCTCCACCGTGCTTTCAGTTCGCGGGCCTCCTCCTGGCGCTATACTGGAACCCGATGCGGACGATGCTGCGCTTTCTTTGGAACTCCACCCGTGGCCACCGGATTACTCCGTGGCGCAGTCCCTATCTGCTATGGCGGATCGAGACCTACACCGGCGTCAAAATGACCCAGATTGGATTCCTGGAATTCTGGGAATTCTTGTGGACAGAACGAACCAGCCTGTGGCGATTCCTGAAGTGGACAGCGGAGATGGATCGCTACGTCCATCCGAAGAGCAGCACTTAGCATTCAGCACTTAGCAAACCCAAACTCCCCAGGTCCTGTTGCCCTTGAGCGAAAGGGCTGAATGTTAAATGCTGCTCACCGCCCCTCCATCACGACATTGACTTCGCTGCCTTTGCCCGCCCCCAGCAACTGAAATGCTGAACCCCGGTTGGCTGCGACCTCCAGAAAACCCATGCTGCCCAGGATTCCGAAAACTTCGCCGGGTCCGCCGTCCGCGTAGTTCGTGCACATGCGCGTTGCCTGCGCCTTGTTTCCAATCGCAATCTTGAAGGCGGGCGGCGTTGCCTCGAAAAGTTGGGGTGCATCCTGCGGCGTGATGTTGGTGATGAGATTGCCAAAACGATCGACTTTCAGCACGACTCCTCGCAGCGTGCGCTCATCAACCGGCTTGGGGCGGGGCGCGCCAAAGCGGACATAGTCGGTGATCTCTTCGCCGAAGCGATCGGCCGCGACGCCCTTGGCAAGATTTGCCGCGACTGGCGAGAAGATATCGCGCGCGTGGAAGGTGTTGCTGCGGGGCTGCAGAAAATAATGCTCGGCGGTAACATGTCGGACGGAGAGCCGCTCTTCGCGGTCGTAGATCAGCGAAAGCACTCCGTTGTCGGGAGCCACAAAGAGGTGCCGGTCGCCGGTCAGAATCACGGGTCGCCGCGCCGTTCCGACTCCTGGATCGACGATCACCATGTGCACCGTACCGGAAGGGAAGTAGGAGTAAGCCTGCGAAATGGTCAGCGCGCCGTCCAGAATATCGAACGGCTGCACCGCATGGCTGATGTCGATGATCTGCGCCTCGGGAGCGATCCCCAGGATGACCCCCTTCATGGCGCCGATGAAATGATCGTTGAGTCCGAAATCAGTGGTGAGAGTGATGATCGGGGTGCGTTCCAATCTGTTACCTCGTTGAACCGTGAGTTATCAGGAACTCACGAAGTATCGAACGCCGCACGATGGCGCGTCAAGGAAGCACTCAGCCGTCAGCACTCAGCATTTAGTCAATTCGGGCCTTGAGTAGGGTGCGGCTTTTAGGTTTAGCTGAGTGCTGAGAGCTGACTGATGTTTAGTCTACTTGCACGTCGCCGGAACCGGTGTGAACGGAAACCGTGGGACCGCCGCCGCGCACTTTGCCAACCACACTCTTCCTCGACTCCTGAATGCGGCCCTGGACGGTGGTTGTCACCGGATGGCCCAGCGTGACGGTTCCGGAATTCGAGGAGATATCAACGTCAAAGGCGGCGTCGGAGGGTACGCGCAGGGTCACATTTCCCGAGCCGGTGCGAACGTTCCATAGATTCTTGGGCATGCCGTTTCCGTGAATGTCACCGCTGCCCGCCTCGGCATGGAATCCGCCATTGATGCCGTTTGCGGTAATGTTGCCGGATCCGGTGCGGATTTCAACGTCGCCCGCGCCCATCTCCTCGATTTCGATGTCACCGCTCCCCGCTTTGATCTTTGCTGGCCCGGAAAGCTCGCGCCCGCGAACGTTTCCCGAGCCCGTCTGGAACCGCAATTCACCGGTAAGGCGCGCCAGCTTCAAATCACCCGACCCGCTCTCGAGATCAATATTGCCCTTGAGGCCTTCGACATTCTGATTACCGCTGCCGGTATGGGCTCGGATCGCGGTGTTCTCAGGGACAGTGATTTCGTAGTCGATGGAAATATTATTCAGATTGACGTAGTCAATCCGGATGCTGTTGCCGTTTTGGCGAATCGGAGGATTGCTCTGTAACTCCTGCACTTCTTGCTTGTGGTCGCCGCCGAACCAGGAATTCCCCGAGTGGATCTTGGCGTGAATCGAGACCGCGCCCGCAGCACCGCTCCGAACAGTGATGTCGCCGGAGCGAGTAAGCACTTCGAGGTCGACGGGGCCACTGACCTGGAATGAACGGTCAAAGGTTCCGATAACCGAGGCGAAGCCGGCCAGTGAAGTAGCTAAAATAAAAATCACCGTTCGAATTGCTCGATGGCGAATCAGAGGAGAGTTATTCATAGTAATCTGGTCTCGTGTGTCAGGTTTCGTAATTTAGTTCTTAGGCCGCACGTGAGGTCTCAGGTTAGTGCGATTAGGACTTTGGCTTGTCCTAACACCTGAGACCTTGTCCTACTGCAATACCACCTGGTCGCCTTCCTTCAGCCCTTGCAGCAACTCGGTCTTGGCGCCGTTCGATATGCCAATGTTGACGGCGAGTTTCCGCTTGCCTTCCTTGGCTTTTGGATCCGGTACTTCGACCGATGCCTTCTTATCCTTGTCATAAATGATCGAGCCTTCCGGAATCTGGAGCACGCCCTTGTGCTCTTCAAGAATGATCTCGGCGTTGGCCGTCATCATGGCCTTCAACACACCCTCGGGGTTGTTAATCGAGACGCGCACCTCGAAGGTTGTCACATTATCTTTTTCGACGCCCATGGGAGAAATCTTCGTAACCTTGCCCGTGAAAGTCTTGTCCTTGAATGACTCGACTTTGATCCGGGCGGGTTGTCCCAAATAAACTTTGCCAATATCGCTCTCGTCCACTTTACCTTTGACGTAAACCTCGCTGGTGTCGCCAAGAGTCATCACCAGCGTGGCCGAGGAACCCAGCACCAGGATGGAGCTGACCGCATCGCCAATTTCCACGTCGCGGGAAAGAATGATCCCGTCAATCGGCGACTCAATCGTTGTGTAACCCAGCTGTTCTTCCAGCTGTTTCAGGTTAGCGCGGTCCTGTGCCACCTGCCCCTGGGCCTGACCAATCTTCGCCTGCAAAACCTGCAACTGCGCTTTGGACACATTCTGCTTGTTCAGCGACATCTCGTAATTCTTCTGCGCGTCGTCGAGCGCGGAAGCGGAAACCACACCCTCCTTCGCCATGCCCTGGGCGCGGACATAGGCGCGTTTCAGCAGCGGCACATCGGGCCCTTCGGCATCGACCTTCGCGCGCTCCAGGTCGGCACGCGTGCCGTTCAAGCTGGCACTCGAGGCCTCCAATTGCGCGCGGGCCTGATCGACCCGAGCCTGAATCTCTTCCTTATCGAGTTCGGCCAGCGTCTGCCCCTTCTTAACCTTGTCGCCGTAATCGACATAGAGCTTCTTCACAATGCCGCTAGCCTTGGACTTGATCTCGACCTTGGTGATGGGTTCGATCTTGCCGGTGGCCACCACGCTTTTCGCAAGGTCTCCCTTCTCGACCTTGGCGAGTTTGGAGGGATCGATCTTGGTGCCGCTGCTGGATGCGATCAGCGCGCCGGCGACCACCAGAATCACAACGGCTGCTGCTATCGAACTCCAGATAATGATTCGCTTGCGCCGCTTCTTTTTGCCATTACCGTTACCTTCCACGACCGCCTCCTGCTTGATTCCAAATCTTAGAACCGTCATTCATCTGTTGTTACGCGAGGAACGTTGGAATAGTTCCTCAAAAAAATTGCTGTAGAGACGGGGCTGGCCCCGTCTCACTCGCGGCTTCGTATCAGGGTATCGCTTTTGCGGTACCGCAAGTTCTTCGAAATCCAATCCCCTTTAGGGGATGGCCGTCGACAGCCCCTTTTCCGCAGCCGTTCAGTCGTTCTAATACGTACTTAGACCGCTGCGCAGCGAAAAAGAAAGCGATCAGTTTCGGATAGCAATCATGGGTTCACCTCCGATTGTACTGCCTGCAACCTCCAAAAGCCGGTGATTGTGCGCCCGGACCTCTCGCCCCTCGAACCATTATCCCTTTAAAATGTTAGAATTAGAGTTCCATGATTGCATCCGTGCTGCTGCGGGTGTTCGTTGTACTGCTCTTGGTGGCGGTCAATGCCTTCTTCGCCGCAGCCGAGTTCGCGCTGGTTAGCGTCCGCGAAACGCGCATCCAGCAACTGATCGACGCCCACCGCGTGGGCGCCCGCACCGTCCTCAAACTCCACCAGCAACTCAGCCGCGTTGTAAACGGAGTGCAACTAGGTATCACCGTCACCAGCCTGACCCTGGGCTGGTTGGGCGAACCGGTTCTCGCGCGACTGTTCGAGGGCTGGATCGGAAGCGTCCCACACGCTGCCATCTACGCTCACACAGTCGCCGTGGCGCTGGCGTTTGTGATGATCACGAGCCTGCACGTGATCCTGGGCGAACTGGTCCCGAAGTCACTCGCCTTGCAACGGGCCGAGCGGGTCGCGCTCGCGGTCGCCGCGCCCATGGACGTTTTCCTGACTATCACTGGCCCGCTGACAATTGGCATGAGCCGCGTGGCTGGTTTCGTCCTGCGAGCCTTTGGGACACGCGACATCCGGCACGGTTCGGTTCACTCCCCCGACGAACTGAAGCTGATCATTGCCGCGGCGCGCACCTCCGGACAGCTGTCCTCCGCCCAGGAAGAGATGCTGCTGAATGCCCTCGAACTGGACCACATTACCGCGCGTCAAGTGATGGTGCCGAGGACGAAAATTTTGTCCTTGCCGTCCGACCTGAACCTGGACGAAGCGCTGTCGCGGGTGGTCGACGAGCAACACTCGCGCGTCCCGGTGTATGATCCGCAGCGCGGTCCCGAACATATTGTTGGCGTGCTTTACGCCAAGGATTTAATGCGTTGGACTCGGTTGCGCCTGTTCAACGTTGCTCCATCCGCTGCGCACCGTATTTCCCAGATGAAGATCGGCCAGGTCATGCACGATGTGCTGGTGGTGCCCGAAACCAAGACATTGCTCGACCTGCTCGGTGAATTCCAGCATCGCAAGCGGCACTTAGCGGTGGTGGTCGACGAATTCGGCTCCACCGCGGGAGTGATCAGCGTCGAAGATGTGCTGGAGCAAGTGGTCGGCGAACTCGAAGACGAATTCGACGTCGCGTCAGTGCAGCCCGCGGTCACCGACGCGAATGCGCCGGTCGTGCTCGACGGAGCGGTCAACATTCGCGACCTCGAAACTCAGTACGAAGTGAAACTTCCACAGGACGAAGGCTTCGAGACTCTGGCCGGTTTTATACTTTCAAGGCTGCAGAAGATGCCCGAAGGCGGCGAGGCGCTCGATTACGAGGGGCGGCACTTTGTAGTCGATAAAATGGACGGCCATCGCATCGCGACCGTGAGGATCGAGCCCGTGCCCACGCCCCCGGCGGCAGCGGCGCCAGCGGCCCCGGAATCGCCAGCATCTGTGCAGCGGGCCGGAGACTAGCAACAACATTCGGGTAGACACGGGGCTTGCCCCGTCTTGCGTGCGGCGTTTAAGAGCAGCGCGTCAGCAACAGCATCGCCTTAGGAACGTAGTTTTCGTATCCGGGCATCGCTTTTGCGATGCCGAAGTCCTTCAAAATCTGAAGCCCCTTTAGGGGCCGTGCACTTATGCCGCGCTACATACTTTCCCGCGTCCTCTACACCCTGCCAGTCATCTGGCTAGTCGTCTCTACCGTCTTCCTGCTAATCCACTTCGTTCCCGGAGACCCCATCCAACAAATGCTAGGAGAAGGCGCAGCCGCCGGCGACATCCAAGCCGCGCGTCACGTCTACGGACTCGATGTCCCGTTAGGCCAGCAGTACCTGAACTACTGGCGAGGCGTGCTGCACGGAGATCTAGGCAAGTCGCTGCGCTTCAACCAGGGAGTTACAAGCCTGATAGCAAAGCGCTATCCGTTTACCCTGCAACTAACACTGGCATCATTATTCGTGGCGATTGTCCTGGCCATTCCAGCCGGCGTGCGTTCGGCCCAGCGCCGCAATCAATGGGATGACCGCGCCCTAAGCGTAGTAAGCCTCTTCGGGCTGTCGTTTCCAAACTTCGCGCTGGGCCCGGTGCTGATCCTGTTCTTCGCCGTCAAGCTGGGATGGCTCCCCGTCTCCGGATCCGGCACCTTCGCTCATCTCGTGCTACCGGCGATCACCATGGGAGGAGCGCTAGCCGCAATCCTAACCCGCATGGTGCGAACCTCAATGCTGGAAGAGTTAGGCCAAGACTACATTCGCACCGCGCGCGCAAAAGGTCTGCCCGAGCGCACGGTAGTCTATCGTCACGCGCTGCGCAACGCCATGATTCCGATCCTGACTGTCCTAGGATTACAATTCGGCGCGCTGCTGGCCGGCGCGATTGTGACCGAAACAATATTCTCCTGGCCCGGGATCGGACGCCTCACGATTCAAGCAATTGCTAACCGCGACTACTACCTGGTGCAGGGGTGCATTCTGGCGATTGGGTTGACTTATGTAGCCGTGAATTTTCTGACTGACTTGCTGTACTCGGCCGTGAATCCGAGGATCAGACAGTAAACTCCGGCCAGCTCACGGCCGACGATGACCATGGTGCAAATACTGTTTGCCAAGTCCGGGATCATAATGCACAGCGATCTGTGTCGCTTCCTCCGGCAACGAGTGCAGCAACTGGTTGCCTTGTTTCGATATGGCGTCCAGTTTCTGCCGCGCCTCTTATCCAGTCAACGCGTCGCGAGAGAGATGTTCGAGATCGCTTCGTGCGCGGCCACTTCGCTCCGATGACATCTCATGAAGGGGGACCCGCGAGCCCGAGCTAGAGCCGGCGTCGGGGCAGCCATCCCGCTAGCGCAGAACCAGATCGGAATATTCACGGTGGGTTTCGAGAAATGCGGCGACAAAAGGGCAGACCACATCGACCTTCAGGTGATGGTCTCGCGCCCAGTCGAGTGCGGTCTGGGCCAAGGTTGAAGCTATGCCGCTCCCGCGAAGTGCATCGGGAATTTCAGTATGAAGAAGCGCGAGCACGTGGCCGGCCACCGTGTATTGGAGGGACGCCACATGTCCGTCGCGCTCCAGTTCAAAGCGGCCGGTCGTGACCAGCTGGGGAGCGGGTTTCTTGTTGCCAAATATTTTCATTGCGCGCTCCGGAAGTGTTCCAGAATCGCCTGCGCCTGCGTGCGAGTTACAACCGCCGACAGCGCCGCGACGTCCGCCTGCTTCACCGCTTGCAGGCTGCCGAAATGTTCGAGCAGACGCCGCGTCGTGGATTCGCCTACGCCGGGAATTTGTCGTAACTCGGTGGCGCGGTCGCGGATCTGGCGGCGCTTGCGGTGAAAGGTTACGGCGAAACGATGCGCTTCGTCGCGGATCATCTGCACCAGATGCAGGACGGGAGAATGATGGTCAAGAACGACGGGCTCATCTTCCTGTCCGTAGACGTAGATGATCTCTTCTCGCTTCGCGATGGCGGCGAGCGGCTGGTTGATGATTTCGAGCGCCTCGAGCGCCTGGGCGGCGGCGTGGAGCTGTCCAAGGCCGCCGTCGATTAGGACCAGGCTGGGCATGGGCTTTTTTTCGTCGCGCTTTGTTTCTTCACCCAGGCGCTTATAACGGCGTGTGACTACTTCGCGCATGGAGGCGAAATCGTCCACGCCCGCGACGGTCTTAATGATGAACTTCCGGTAGTCGGATTTTTTCATCTTGCCGTCTTCCCACACCACCATCGATGCGACCGTTTCCGCTCCCTGAATGTGCGAGATGTCGAAACACTCGATGCGCTTGGGCAGCTCGGGAAGGGCGAGCGCGTCTTGCAGGGCTTCTTGAATGGCGCGGGTGTTTGGCTTCATGACACGAAAACGCTGGTCGTACGATTGCTTGGCGTTGGTGCCCGCTAGATCGATGAGCTCGCGCTTGTCTCCGCGCTGGGGAACCGTGATGTGGACGCGCGTGGCTCGTCCGCCTTCGCCGGCTAGTTGCTCGCTGAGGGCCTCTTCCAGTTCTTCGCGGTCTTCGAAGTCAACGGGAACGTAGATGTTGCGCGGGACGTAGGGCTGGGCGAGATAGAGCTGCTTGACCAGGGCGGAAAAGAATTCTCCGGGATGGAATTCTTGTGTGGTGGCGGGGCTCTGCCCCGCGTCCGGGTCGGAGACTCGGGGCCACGCCCGCGTCCCGAAGTCGGGGAGGTCTTCCCAGAAAAATTCGCGGCGGTCCAAAACTTTTCCTCCGCGCATGTGGAATAAGTTCACGGCCAGCATCTGGTTCTCGTAGTGATACCCGAAGACATCGGCATCGTCGCCTTCGACAGCGGCGATGCGCTGCTTCTCCTGCAGTTGCTCGACGGTTGAGATCAGGTCGCGATAGCGGGCGGCGCGCTCGAACTCCTGCATTTCGGCGGCTTCGGACATGCGCTCGCGCAGAGATTTGACGAGATCGGTTTGGCGGCCTTCGAGGAAGAGCTTCACGTCGCGCACAGCTTCGGCATAGATCGCGGGCGTGGTCAGATCCATCACGCACGGGCCGAGGCAGCGCTTGATGTAGTACTGGAGGCACGGACGCGGATGGTAGCGCGTCAAATCCACTTTGCAGGATGGGACCATGAAGTGGCGATGAATGAGGTCAACGATGCGATAGGCCAGGTTGGCAGGGAAGTAGGGGCCGTAGTATGCGCTGCCATCCTTGCGCAGGCGCCGCGTTACGTACACGCGCGGGAACCGCTCGGCGAGGCTGAGTTTCACATAGGGGTACGTCTTGTCGTCGCGCAGCAGGATATTGAAGCGCGGTTTCTTCTGCTTGATGAGATGGTTCTCGAGGGCCAGCGCCTCTTTATTATTGGCGACAACGATGTAGTCGACGTCGACGGCCTCGCGGACGAGCGTGCCGGTTTTCGCGTCCTCCCAGCGGCCCTCGTGGAAATAGGAGGAGACGCGCGAGCGCAGGTTGTTGGCCTTGCCTACGTAAATCACCTCGCCTTCGGCGTTCTTGTAGAGGTACACGCCGGCTGAGGCGGGAAGGGTGCGGATTTTCTGGGGAAGATCCATTGCGTTAAGGACTATGATAGAGCCTGACACGCAAAGGATTCATGGTGATGGCAAAGCGGACTCGTCCCACTCCAAAATTTATGAAGTACTCAGGATCGATACAGGGGCCGGCGGATTTGTCTTCGCAGCGCGGGTTTTCCTTGGTCGTCGAGCGAAAGTCTGAGGTCGAGCGCTCGCCGAAATTCGACCCGAAGAAGACGCGGCGAGCCGCGTCTCTACGGTAGTTTTCCTTACGACTCCCATCCCTTTACAAACTCCACCAGACTGCGCAGGGCAATTCCCGAGGGACCTTTGGCGATCCACGGTTTGGCCTCTTCCATCCAGGCGGTCCCCGCAATGTCGAGATGGATCCACGGAGTGTCTTCGGCAAATTCCTTGAGGAACATGGCGGCGAAGATAGCGCCGCCCCAACGGCTGCCGGCATTGACCATGTCGGCGATGTTGGATTTGAGGTTTTCCTTGTATTCGTCGTCGAGCGGAAGGCGCCACATTTTCTCGCCTGCTTGTTTGTTGGCGTTCGCGAAGCGCTCATACATCTGGTCGTCGCTGGCGAAGATTCCAGCGTTCACGTAGCCCAAAGCTACGACTACGGCGCCGGTCAGGGTGGCGGCATCCACGAGATGAGTGCAGCCGAGTTGACGGGCGTAGCTGAGGCCGTCGGCGAGGACGAGGCGTCCTTCGGCGTCGGTGTTGATGATCTCGATCGACTTGCCGGACATGGCGATCTGCACGTCGCCCGGCTTTTGCGCCTTGCCGGAGGGCATGTTTTCGGTGGCGCAGATGACGGCGGTAACTTTGACCTTGGGCTTCAGCAGCGCGATAGCCCGCATGGCGCCGATCATGGTGGCGCCTCCGGCCATGTCGTACTTCATTTTCTCCATGCCGTCGGCGGGCTTGATGGAGATGCCGCCAGTGTCGAAGGTCACGGCTTTCCCGACCAGACCTAAATGAATTTTGTCAGCCGCGCCTACGGGATCGTAGCGCAGGACGATGAGCGCGGGAGGCTCGTCGGATCCCTGGGCCACTCCCCAGAACGCGCCCATCTTAAGTTGTTTGATCTTGTCGGCGCCGTAGGTTTCGCAGTTCAAGCCAACTTCCGCCGCCATTTTCTTGGCGCGCTCGGCCATCATGGTCGGAGTCATGCGATTGGAGGGTTCGTTGACCAGGTCGCGCGTGAAATTCTGCGACTCGGCGACGATGCGTCCCGTCTGCATCGCGCTTTCCATGGCCTTTGCATCGTGCGCGTCGCCATGCACGACGATGGTGAGGGCGTCGATCTTCTGGTCCTTCTCGTTGCGGTCGCTTTTGTAGTACCCAGGATCGAAGTTGCCGACGAAGGCGCCTTCGACAATCGCGCGCAATCCTTGGCTCGACGGAATGGCCGTCTCAGGAACAACGAAGGCGAAGCTGCGGATGCTTTTGCTTTTCAGCGTGCGCACCGCCGCGCCGGCGAGCTTGCGCAGTTCCGCGGCTGAAAAAGTCTTGGCTTTGCCGCCGCCGACGAGGAGCAACCGTTTCGCTTTCAACCCCGCGGGACGATGCAGCAACGTGGTTTCGAACGTCTTGCCGGTAACTTCGGCGCTTGAAATCACGTCCTTGACAGCTTCGCGCACGGCGTCGTCGCTGGATTCGACGGTTACAACTGGCTTGTCTTTTTCGCCCCGATCTTTTTCGGCTCGATCAAGCACCACTACGACCAGGCAATCGGTTTCCAGTTGAGACGGGACGGAGAAGGAGAGGTTTGTATTCATGATGGACTATCTTCAGTATCCATGGTGAAAGGGGAAACGCGCAACTCAGCCGCGGGCCATAAGGAGTTGACCGGAGTCTCGATCCGGCTCTATCGAATCGGGAGAACACTAGGCGGACCGTGTAGCAGAATCGCAGAGCGCAAGGCGTAAGCACTGGGGTCGGCCATTTTGAAGTTCCTGGCCAGATGCAAGGAAACGCGATCATACTCGCGTTCGCCTTCCTGATCAGCTTCCACCAGGGTCACGACGACAGTTTCCGGCTTGCGGTCGCACTTCTCCAGAAGGGTGCCAATCAGTACAGGTGCGCGACTCTGTGTGAGGAAAGGGATCTGGATGCGGAAGGATCCGCCTTCGACCGTCACCTCGCCCGATTCACCCATCTTCTGTTTCTGTTTCGGATAAACGAGCTGCACCCGAATGATGCCCTTGCGAGGCGCATCTTCGATCCGACCGCTCACAATGACTACATCGACCGGGCACCAGGCATGTGAGAATGCGCCCGAGAAGATCGTGCCAAGGGACAAGATTCCAGCGAGAGTCTTGAACGCGCCGTAGATCATGGCGAACCTCTCGTCCAGCAGAGCAATCATGCCACAAAATAGCTTGTCAGCGTAGCATTCCTGTTCCGGCCACCACTTGTCTTAATCCCTACAAATATAGTAGTCTTTCCATTCTTGGAGATGAGCCATGACGTCCCGCCGTGACTTCCTGAAAACTGCATCCGCCGCCGCGCTGGCCGCGGGCGCCGCCCATCCGCTGCTGTCCTGGGCTGCGGACGATGCCATCCCCATCCCCGGTAAAGACGGCATGATTGTCCGTTCCTCCCGCTTCCTAGACCTCGAAACCCCGGTCGAGTTCATGACCAGCTGGATCACGCCCGTCAATCACTTCTTTGTCCGCAACCACATGTTCGAGCCGGCCAAATTTGACGCCAAGGCGTGGCAGCTCTCCATCACCGGCGAAGTCGAAAAGCCGCTCACGCTCACTCTCGCCGATCTCGAAAAACTTTCCGTCCACTCCATCGTCAACACCATAGAGTGCGCCGGTAATGGCCGCTCAATGCAGAATCCGAAGGTCCCCGGAATCCAGTGGGGCAAGGGTGCGGTCGGCAACGCCAGATTCTCTGGCCCCAGCCTGAAGACGCTACTAGAAAAGGCCGGAGTGAAAGATACTGGCAAGCATGTCATGTTCCGTGGACTCGACCAGGTTCCCGGCAAAGTTCCACCTTTCATCCGCAGTATTCCGATCGACAAAGCCATGGACGCCGACACGCTGGTGGCAACAAAAATGAACGGCGCCCCGCTCACCGCGCATCACGGATTCCCGGCGCGCGCCGTAACCCCGGGTTGGGCCGGAGCCGCCTCTTGCAAATGGCTCACGGAAATCACCGTCGTCGACAGACCCGCCGAAGGAAATTTCATGAGCCCCGGTTATCGTCTTCCGAACACACCCGTGAAACCCGGCGATGCCGTCAAGCCCGAGGACACGCACTCCGTCACCGCGCTAACCGTCAAATCACTCATCGCCACACCGTCCGATGGCGCGAAGCTCAGGCCCCATGCGTACCTCATTCAAGGTGTTGCCTGGGCGGGCGAAGCCGACATCGCAAAAGTCGAAATCTCAACCGACGCCGGCGCCACCTGGAACCCCGCGGAACTCGGCAAAGACCAAGCTAAATATGCGTGGCGTCTCTGGAACTACAAGTGGAAGCCCGCCAAAAGCGGCGATTACGTCATCTTTTCCCGCGCCACCGACAGCCAGGGACGAGTGCAGCCCGAAGTCCCCACGTGGAATCCCAGCGGCTATCTCTACAACGCCTACGATCAGGTAAAGGTCAATGTCCAAGCGTAGAAAGAGCGCAGTAGACACGCGGCTTGCCGCGTCTCTCTCCGATCCCGGCGACAACCTGCCCAAAGATTCCATCTTCGCGGAACTCTCTGGCTTCGTATCAGGGCATCGCTTTAGCGATGCCGCAACCCGCCAGCTGCTAACAGCCCCTTTAGGGGCCAAGGGTCGTGAAAGCAACCTCAGAAAAATGAGCACGATAATTCTGACGCTCATCGTCTTCGTTGCCGCCGCTGCGCTTGCCGGAGAATCCTCTCTCAATTCCAATTCCAACAACCAATTACCCGCCGGCTCCATGCAAGAAAAGGCCGTCGCCGCATGTTCGACCTGTCACGAAGCCCGCATCATTGTTCAGCAACGCCTGACCAAGCCCGCTTGGACCAAAGAGGTCGACAAGATGATCAAATGGGGAGCCGAGGTAGATCCTAAAGATCGTGATGCGCTGATCGATTACTTCAGCGCGAACTTCGGTCCCGACGAGCCGGCCTACGCAGCTCCAAGAAGCGCGACCCAATCAGCATCGCAAACTAAAGCGAAAAAATAGCGACCACAAAACACGAAACACATCCAACTCTGAGAACTGAGAACTGAGAACTGAGAACTGAGAACTGAGAACTGAGAACTGAGAACTGAGAACTGAGAAAGGGATCCTGCTTGATCCAACGAGTTTTTCCCGCAATCTTTCTGCTCGCATCCATCATTCTGGCGAGCGCGCAAGCGCCCACCGCCCCAGGCAAGCCGCTGCCTCCCGGACCCTTGCAAGCGAAAGTGAAAGCCGCCTGCACTTCCTGCCATAACACCAGCCGCATCACCGAGCATCACATGACCCGCAAGCAATGGTCCGACGAACTCGACAAAATGGAAGGCTTGGGCGCAGTCATCCCCGACGCCGATCGCAACGCCTTCCTGAATTACCTGACGAAAAACCTCGGTCCCGAGAAAGGCGGAGCCAAGGACGCAGCGAAGCCCGCAGCAAAGAAGTCCAGCAACGCAGCCGACTAGCTCGTGTGGGAATGGGCGCCTCGCCCGTCCAAGCCAAGCGCAGCTCGGCATTTAGCCCTGACTAAGGCGCCCCTGGAATTCGCGGAGTGGTGGAAGAGCAGAGCGCTGCCGACCCAACGCCCGAAGTGGCCATTACAGCAGCGCTGCCCGTGTTCAAACTAGTGCCAGCATGAGCTGCACACAATATGACTTCAAGTGATTCTTTAGGTGCGGACAGAGCCAAGCCTACTTCTCCTCCGCCTGGTCCGTGCTCGAAGTTTTCTCCGGCCGCAGCAAGGGAAATAGAATCACATCCCGAATCGTGTGCGAGTCCGTGATCAGCATTGCCAGCCGGTCCACTCCCAGGCCCACGCCGCCCGCTGGAGGCATGCCGTAACTTAGCGCGTTTATGTAATTCTCATCCATCTGGTGGGCTTCTTCATCTCCGCGTTCGCGTTCTTTCAGTTGCGCTTCGAACCGCCGCCGCTGATCCTCGGGATCGTTGAGTTCGCTGAAGCCGTTTGCGATTTCCATCTTCCCCGCGAATATCTCAAAGCGCTCGGTCCAGTCCGGCTCGTCGGGCTTCTGCTTTGATAGCGGCGAGACGGCGGTGGGGAACTCATAAATAATCGTCGGCTGCATCAAGTGTTCTTCCGCCACCGCCTCAAAGATGGCAGCAATCGTCTTGCCGACCGGCGCCGCCGCATCGTACTTCAAATTAATCCCGGCGCCGCGCACGCGCTCGACCAGCGCCTCAACCGACGTGCGCGCCGCGAAGTCGCTGCGCTCGGGCTTTGCACCAGCTTTCTCCGGCCAGAAATGCACGATCGCCTCCCGCATCGTCATCCGCCGCCAATTCGCGTGCGACCAGTCAATCTCGCGCTCGCCCCACTTCGTCTTCATCCCGCCAGTGACATCCTTCACAGCCTGCTCGATCGCTCCCTGCGTCGTGTCGAGGATGCCGAGATAATCTGTATAAGCCTGGTACGCCTCGAGCATGGTGAATTCAGGATTCCATCTCCACCCCAAGCCCTCGTTGCGGAAGTTTCGGTTGATTTCATACACGCGATCGAATCCGCCCACCGTCAGCCGTTTCAAATAAAGTTCAGGAGCGATGCGCAGAAACAGATCCATATCCAAACTGTTGTGATGCGTCTTAAATGGACGAGCCACCGCTCCGCCCGCGATGGGATGCATCATCGGCGTCTCGACTTCCATGAATCCCTGCGCGTCGAAATACCGCCGCAACGACTGCGTCAGCTTGCTGCGCTTCAAAAACACTTCGCGTACTTCCGGATTCATTACCAGATCCACATAGCGTTGGCGGTAGCGCAACTCAACGTCGGTGAGCCCGTGAAATTTTTCCGGCAGCGGCAGCAGGTCTTTTGACAGAAATGTCAGCTCCTCGGCATGAATGCTGAGTTCGCCCGTGCGCGTGCGAAACAGATATCCGCGAACCCCGATGTGATCGCCCAGGTCGAGCAGTTTCCACAGTTCATAGCCGGCATCGCCGATCGCGTCTTTCTTGACGTAGATCTGCAGCCGCTGTCCGTCCTGCTGCAAGTGCGCGAACCCGGCCTTGCCCATCAATCGGATCGCCATGATGCGTCCCGCAACCCGCACCGTTACCCGCGGAGATTCCAGTTCCTCCGCGGTCTGCCCGCTGTACTCAGCCAGAATCTGGGGCACGGTGTGGCTGTAGTTGTACTTCCGCGGATAAGCGGGATGCCCGAGAGCCTCAATCTTCTTCAGCTTCTCGCGCCGGAGTTCATAAATATTTTCGTCGAGTGCCAATGAGTGTCCTTGCCCAGTGAAAAGTTAAAGACTGGAAGCAAGCGATTATAAATAACCCGCGACCACGTGGGGCGGGCGCATTCGTCCGCCCAGCCTTCTTAGCGATCTGTCGTCAAGTCCCATAATGTCTGTCTTCCATAACATCCCTCCAGAACCCTCTCCTGCAGAACCCATTCTCCTCCAGAACCCTCTTGACAGATCGGTGTGCGAAGGAACATTATCCGCAAGTCCAAAAATGAGGTACCGCCTCGAACCGTGGGGGGCCCCACCTCCCTTCACAGGTTAGATTCCAGCGGATCGCAGCTCTCACGCAAGGAGGAGATTATGCGTTCAGTATTGGGTCTTGGTTTGGTGGTCGTTCTCTCGATTGCCATTTTCCTCTTTGCTTCGCTCGCTTTTGCGCAGGGCGGAGCCACGGGCGCTATCACCGGCACTGTTCAAGACCCCACGGCGTCGGTGCTGGCGGGCGCGGGTGTGAAAATTATCAGCGATGCGACAGGGGCGGCCGTACGGCAGCTCACGACCGACTCGTCCGGGGCGTTTGCGGCCACACTGCTGCCTGTGGGCTCCTACAGCGTGGAGGTGAGCGCTGCCGGATTCGCCACTACCAAGTTTTCGGGTATTGTGGTGCGCATCACCGAGACAACGCGCATGACTGCGGTCATCAAACCTTCGGCAGCGAAAGAAATTATTGAAGTGCAGTCCCAGGTTGCCGGCGTGGAAACGACCGCCGCGACCACGGGAGAATCCCTCGGCAATATCACCATCACCACACTGCCGCTGGCCACGCGCAATTTTCAGCAGCTGTTGACGCTTTCGGCGGGCGCTTCTTCCGATCTGAACAATGCTTCCCAACTTGGCCGCGGCGTGGTTACCATCCACGTAAATGGCGGGCGCGAAGACAACAACAATTACCTGATCGAAGGCATTTCAGCCTCGGACTACGCCTTCGGCGAACTCACTTATACCCCGTTGCCCAATCCCGACTCCGTCCAGGAATTCAAGGTTTCCACCAGCCTCTATGATGCCACCCAGGGACGCAACGGAGGAGGCAACATCAATGCCGTCCTCAAGAGCGGGACATTAAAGTTTCACGGCGATCTTTGGGAATACCTGCGTAACACCTCTCTGGACGCGCATGACTATTTTCTCGGCAAGGTGGTGATCAAGCAGAACATCTTTGGCGGCGATTTCGGAGGCCCCGTCGGTCCAAAGGCACAATTCGGCTTCTTTTACGTTAACTACCAGGGCACCCGCCAACGCAGCGGAGCGTCACCGGGAACGTTTATCAATAGTCCTTCGGTCCCGGTACTACCCACGGATCGCTCGGCCGCAAATCTCGAATCCGTTTTCAGCAGTCCCGCCGTCATCCAAAGTGGAGTGACTGTCTGCCCAGCCATAACCCTCACCTCGATTGACCCCGTCGCTCTCGCTCTCCTGAATGTGCAGGGCAACCACTTTGGCTCGAGTCCGGGCGGATTTCTGTTTCCCACGGTTCCAGGAACTCCGGGCGTAATCCAAACCTACAATTCGGCGACGGGTACCTGTAGTTCGAGTGTAAATTCAGGCCCGCTGGTGCTCACCAATCCTGGGAAGTTCACCGACGACCAGTTCACCACCAGCTGGGACAAGGAATTTCGCAACGGCAAGGACCATGTCGGCATTCGTTTCTTCTGGTCGAATTCCGAGACCTTTCAACCTTTCGGTGCGGATAGTTTCGGCATCCAAACCGGCGGCCAGCCGATTACGAGTAACCTCAACTTCCCGTTGGATATCCCTCTCCACAGCCGCTTCGGCAGCGTCACGGAAACTCACCTTTTCACCAACACTTTGGTGAATGAATTCCGATTTGGCGTCAACGTGATCAGCGACAAGCTCCACAATGAAGCGCCCGTCACCGGGGCCCAGATCGGCATCAACCTGCCGACCGCCAACCAGGATCCGAATATGTACCGTCTCCACTTCGGAACCTTTGAGTTCGGGCCTTACCCCACGGAGCAGCAGTCGGCGCTCTCGGACAACTTTGCGTGGCTCGATACGCTGAGCTGGACCCACGGAACCCACCAACTACGTTTTGGCGGCGAGATCGATCGGATTACATTGCGCCGCAACTTGCCGATCGCCGATAACGGGCTTGTGTTTTTCATCCCGATTCCTGGGCTCACAGGGGCGACGGATTTCCAGAGCTTCCTCAACGGCTTCCCCCTTCTTGGGGAAGGTGGCGGCGGCCTTGGCAACCACGATTACCGCGTGCCCAGCTATGCATGGTTCGCGCAGGATGACTATCGCATCCGGAAAGACCTGACCTTGAATCTCGGCTTCCGCAACGAACTCGCGGGTGCGCCCTATGACACGCTTTGCCACACGGGTAATACGAATCAGTTCCTCGCAGCGACAACCGGGCAACCGTTCGTCTATCCCACGTGCATAAACAAGTTTGGCCTGACTGGCATTACCGGCACCCTTAATCAGGCTGGTCTGAAAAATGAATACGCCACGGTTTGGGAACCGCGCATCGGCTTTGCCTATGACGTGGGAGGTCATCACAGCACCTCGATTCGCGCCGGCTATGGCATCTACGCTGTGCGCGAAGATTTGGGGGCGGCGGATAATCTCGCGATTAGTCCGCCGGCTTACCCGTTCAAGGTTGGTTTCTTGCCGGGTCCGAATAGCCTGGCCAACCTCTTCTCGACCGCTTTCCCAATTCCACCGCTTGGCGCGCCGCCCACACAGGCCTTTGTGCCCGTGCCTTCTTTCTTCACAGGCTTCAATAACGGAGGGGATCCGACCAGCAGCCCCAACTTCTCCGGCACGGTTCAAAGCCTGATTGAGCTTGCCGTTCCCTTGCACTGGGTGACTGGCACAACCCAGCAGTGGAACCTCACGATCCAGCGCGAATTGGGCCATGATTGGTTTGCAGAAATTGGCTACGTCGGCACTAAGGGCACGCGTCTTCGCTCGACCTATGATGACGACCAAGCCAGGCTAGCCACGGTAGCAAATCCGATTACTCTCCCCTATGCTTGCACCGGAGGCGCAGGTACCTGCCCGATTACAGAGTCGACCGCGGAAAATGCCCCCGCACGCGTACCCTACCTCGGCATCAATTCGGTCGATTTTGAGGACTTTGCCCCGAACTCCGATTCTCATTACAGCGCTCTGCAAACGACGCTGGCTCACCGTTTCTCCCACGGACTCTACTTCCAAGGCGCCTACACCTATGCCAAGTCCATCGATGACGTCTCCACCGCGTCCGTAGCGTTTGTCACGCGCGTGAACAATCAGATTGATCCGCGCGCCTCGCGCGGGCTGTCGGACTTCGATCGGCGCCACCGTTTTGTGGCCAGCGCCGTCTATCAACTCCCGTTCTTCTCCAGTTCTCACGGGATTGTAAAGGCAGTGCTTTCGGGTTGGGAGACCAGTCCCGTCGTCACCCTGCAGTCCGGCACGCCATTCACCATTTGGGACCCGGCTGGAGGCACCGCCTACAATCTTGCCAGTCCATCCTCGACCGCCGAATTCAGCCCCGGGTTCAGCTGCTCCAATGCGCTGAGCAGGGGGAGTATTACGTCCCGCGTCGCCAATTGGGTTAACCCTGCCGCCTATTCGCCCGACCCGGGCGCGCCCGCAGCCGGAGGTGGCTTCACCGATGCAACGGTGTACGGCAATACCCCTCGTAATTGCATCATCGGACCACATCAACGGAACATGGACCTCACCATGGGCAAGACGCTCAAGATCACGGAGCAGCAGAACCTTCGTTTCCGCGCGGACTTCTTCAACCTGTTCAACCATCCGTCGTTCGCCAACCCCAGTGTCTTTAACGGTGGTGGGGCGGTTGGGTTCGCGCCAATTACCCAGGTCATCGGCACACCGCGCCTGATTCAGTTCTCGCTGAAGTATTCGTTCTGATATGTCGTGCTGGTGGAGGGCCGGGTGTCCCCGCCCGTCCCTCCACCGTTCATCGTATTTACTAGCAGGAATGAGGTAAAACACATGCAGCTGAGGAACGGCATTCTGGCGCTGCTGGGCGTAGTTTTGGCAGCGCCAGGCCTGCTTCACAGTCAGCCCCCCAATGTCGTTCACTACAACACCACCATCGACAACGTGAAGTATCTGTTCGCCACCGCCGAACCGGTGGCGCGTCTCAAATCGGGCGACATCCTTGATACCAACACTCTCGACTGCTTCGGGAACGTGCTTCGGAAGCCTGGGGACATGCTCAGCATGGTCAAAGGCGACAATCCGCTGGCCGGGCCATTTTTCGTCGAGGGCGCCGAACCCGGCGACACGCTCGCTGTCAAGATTCTTGATTTGCAAGTCGACGGCGACGCGGGCGTGGGCGCATTCGCTCCCGGATTTGGCGCGATCAACGAAACCAACTACACGCCCATGCTGCATCCGCCGCTGCCCGAGCGCATTTGGTACTACCACATTGATCACGCGGCGAACACGGCCCTATTCAAGGCGCTCGATTCCGATTTCTCCGTCAAGGTTCCCTTGCATCCTTTCTTCGGCTGCATCGGAGTCGCACCCGCCAATGGTGAGGCGCGCAGTTCAGTAGTCCCCGCGGAATTTGGCGGCAACATGGACTCGCCCGAAGCCAGCGTGGGCAACACGGTCTACTTCCCGGTGAATGTTAAGGGAGGACTGTTCTACATCGGCGACGGCCATGCCGCCATGGGCGATGGGGAAGTCGCCGGCACCGCTATCGAGGTTCCGCTGAAGGCGCGCCTGCAGTTGAGCGTGATCAAAGGCCGCACCATCGCCTGGCCGCAGTTCGAGAATGACGATGCCATCATGACCGTTGGCGCTTATCGTCCTCTGGATGACGCGCTGCGCATCGCTTTCACCGAACTTGTGCACTGGATCCACAAGGACTACGGATTGTCGGAATTCGATGCTTATGAGCTGCTGTCGCAAGTCGCGAGGATTCATCTTAACGAAATGGTGGATCCGAACTACGTGGTTGTCGCCTCGATCGAGAAGAAATATCTGCCCACGCGGAAAACCAAATAAAGCGGGCGGCCCACACATCGCGTACTTTTGCGATGAGTGGGATTCCGCCGCCGATGGCTGGCCGGCGCCAACTCCAAGAAAGAAGAACGCGGAATCCGATGTCAGCTAGCCTGACCCGATCGCAACAATCCCACGCCAAGCGTGACCACCGCGAGGGCAAGAGTCACTGCTCCGGCGTAGATCAGGAAGACTGCTCCGCTTGCTTCGGTGGCGGTTGGCGGAAGCATCGAGAAAAAGAAGCCCGACGAAATGAGAATCGCAGCCAGTGGAACTCCGATTCGGACTGCCCAAAGCAATGAACTGGGAAGCGCGGCCGCATCCGCCAGCACTTGGCAAATCAGCGACAGAATCACAATGACGCCCGCGTGGGCATGCCCGGCACGGAAAAAATTCTGGCGCAGCGGGTTGTCCATGTAGCCGCTGCCCTTGGAGATCAGCGAGGTCAGCAGAAAATATCCACCGTACTGAATCGTGGGTACGGTGATGAGGATGATCCCAGACATCATTCTGGCTTCGCGAGTCATAATCTCTTCTTTACTCAGCTTAGGTCGAGACTCCTTAACATAATTGTAGGGGAATGCCCTACCGATTTTGCTGCGACTTTGCGCTCCTCCTCTTAAGCAACTAGCATCAAATTAAGCAACTAGCATCAAAGAATAAACGACTTGGACTGAGACCCCGAATGACCAGCGTAAGATTTTCGAGCATAGTACTGATTATGGCTGTGTGCGTTATTGGCGGATCCGAGACCGCTCGCGGGAATCTGCCATGGCCGGCGCCAAAGAAGGAAGCGATGCGTCTTCGGCTGGTGGCCTTGGCCTGGAATAACCCGCGTTCGTCTTTTTCTGCGAATGAAGAAGTCTTCGTTGCTGACAAGGAATTGGTCAAAGACGAAACGCGTTTAGTGAAGCTGGTGTATATCTTTCTCTCCTACCAGCCGCGATTGTCTGACGAGGGTCTCGACTATTCCACTCTGCACGAATTGCGTGCGGTGCGAGATCCGAAGTGCGATGAGACGCTGGCTCAGATCACGACCGGCCAGACGGGAGACTGGCGCCAGAATCAGCCCCAACTCAAATACTCGGCCGCCGCGCCGCCGCTGAACCTGTCGCGGCACAAGAGTCCGCTGCCCTGCTACGTGACGAATGCCGAGGACTACACCAGGCAGGTTCACGACGAATCCGAACCCCAGGAGCCACCTCTGCCGATTCTGAACCGGCATCCTTGACTGGGTGGTTATTGACGACGCGGAAAACTCGGTGGGCCATCTTTCTATCTTCCCGCCGGGATCCGGGCCTCGTCCCTCGGGAACTGGTCGCCGGTGATCTGCTCTTCGATCCTGGACACGAACTTCGGGGTGTGGGCCTTCACCATTTGCCGGATGCCAGGCCCAAACTCATGGAGGACGTTGATTCCCGCGTCGCTGCCAATTGTCGTCCCAAAATTGTTGAATGCCCCCGAGGTGGAGCGCGCCCAATATGGACGGTAAGCAGTGGCGATAGCAACCGAAGTCAACACCCCGAGGAAATACGAAGTGTTCAGCCTCCTCTTCCCGGAGTCGTCACGCGTGACGAAAATGCGCGACACTGCGTAGGTGGCCCGTCCCATAACGCTGTCGCTGGTCGAAGGATAATAACGGGGGTCTTGCTTGAGCAACGACGGATACAGGTACTTGCCAAAAAAGGCACTGGACTCTTTTTGAATAAGCGCCACTCGATAAACAGCGGCAAAGCTGGGCTGCGGTCCGGGAGTGAAATGTTCCAGTTCTGTTTCGCGCATTACGCCCGCGTTGACTCCCACCGCGCCAAGTATCAAAGGCGAGCGTGCTTCATCGACGAACGCTTGAAATTTCTCCGCTTGAGTTGGAGGCTGGAACGACGGAGCATCGGGAAGGGATTTCCACGTACGCATCTCCTGGCGCTGCGCTTCGACTGAGAGTGAGCTTGAGGCGTTAAAGTGAAACCCCTGAAGAACGTCAACTGAAGGAGGTTCGCTCTGGCACAAGGCCCCGCAAGCAGCCACTAGAAGAAAGGCTATGACCCGGATTGGTGCAGTTCGCTTCAGCATAACTCGGTTCTCTGCAAAGCGGTAAGCGGGGCTGCTCGGCGATTCGGCTGGAAGCTCACCTTCTGAAAGCCCACCTTGACGTTAGCACGCCACGGGCCATTGGTCTGAGCAAGAGTGCTCACCCTGTGGGAGCAGAGACACGGTTTTCTGGCGGTAATTTAAGGGAGGGACAGTCGAATCCAGTGATGGCTTGCCGCGCAGCTTCAGTCAAGATGAAAGAGTTTGCAGCAACGATTAGAAGGAGCTATAAGTTGTCAAGCGTTCTTGATATCGGCTCCCAGCTAGTCTCGGGCAGCGATCGTAGCGCGCGAGAACTGACACGCCGAGCTACCGGAGAGGAACCTTCGCAATCAGGGGCAGCCGCGGGCAGGCTGACGGCGCGCTCCATTCCCGGACAACGGAGAACAGCATCGCAGCGGCGAAGAAGGCAAATACCAGAGTGCGCGAGCGCATCGTCATCATTATGTATCATGACGCGTGACAACCGATCTGGCAAGCGCTGACCTCTCCCATCCTCTCCCATAGGGGTCGAGATGAATCCATCCCGACGAAACCGAATCAGGCGTTCGCGCTGCTCGGTTCCTTATCGCGTCTTTCTTCATCCAATGAAGTGATGCCCCAGAGAACTGAAGCAACCATTACGAAAACTACCGAGCCATATCTGGAAGTAGGCCTGATCTGCGCCGATCGCGACGGCAATCGCATTCGCATCGACCGCGTCGATCGCGACGCTGGCACACTTTCCTACCATTTTCTGAACGACGAGCTGCGTGTGCAGGAGGGTATTCAGGAGCGGTCAATCGAGCAATTCCTGGCAGAAGGCTGGTACATGGCCGCAACAGGAAGATCGCTGTAGGCACGCTGGGGCAGGTACCAGGCAGAAACCATTCTGTGCGCAGTCTTTGGCGCGGGCAAGGCCAGGGTTTCAGACTGCACGTTTCACACTGCAAAACGATCGTCGGGCGCGGTCCGCACCAGCACCAACAGCATGCGCGACGGCGCCACCCTCAGGAACGCATAGAAATCGCCAGCCACGCGCTGCCCGCTGTACACGGCGGCAATCTCGGCGTGACGCAGCACGGGAGCATCGCAATGGAGCGGGTCGACCTGAGGTAGCGTGACTTCGTCCAGCTTGAACAGCGAGCGCCAGAAACCCGTCGACGGTAACTTGATTCCCCCAACGTCAGCCCTCTCCGTCATAGCGCGGCCCCCGAAACACAGGTGCCATGCGCCTGAGAAAAGCGCGAAGTCCGCGGCAAGACAGAAACCTGCCGTAGAGCGAAACTAAGGCGAGAAGTATGCACCCGCCTAGGTAATCGGCAGATTGGGTTCGATGCTTTACTGGAACTGTTTTAATGCGGATGATCGCGCCTAATGCGGCAAATACCCAGACTCCATCGGCAGTTTACCGTCTACCTTGACGACACTCACGCGATCGGTGATCGATCGCTCCTCCACGAATCCGATCGCGCCCGGAGTGGACGCCACCGCATCAATCACATCGGCATCCGAACCCACCGTCCGGAGCGAATCTTTGCGCAGGGCGAGCAGCGCTTTGACTTGCGCCTCGGTCATCTTGTTCAGATGTTCCAGCGTAGTGATCTCGTCCGGCGAAGAGTTATGCAACACCAGCACAACGCTTCTGCCGTCGGGCCACTTCTTCACTTCCCCTTTGAAAATCTTAGCCAAATGAGCGGACGTGACGTTCTGAACTTTGTTTTCCTTATTGACGACGACCGCCATATGGTGGGCAAAACAGGGGGTCAGCGAGAACATTACCCACGCACACAGACAGAGAATCCGTGGATATTTCATAGCCTCAGGTTACTCGCGCTGCCGGGGATTCTCGTCAGAAAATTGTCAAAAGTGCGGGAGGAACCAGTCTCGTAACAGGGTTCGCCATCTTCAGAATCCCCGCCACTTAGAATCCCATGATGTTGTATCCGCAATCCACGTGGATGATTTCGCCTGTGATGCCGGAGCTCGCATCGGAAGCGAGGAACACGCCGGTGCTGCCCACCTCGCTGACTTCAACATTGCGTTGCAGCGGCGCGCTCTCGGCGCACGCACGCAGCATGTCTCCGAGGCCGGAGATGCCGCGCGCGGCCAGCGTCTTGATCGGTCCCGCCGAGATCGCATTGACGCGGATCTTCCGCCGCCCCAGATCCTGCGCCAGATACCGGACCGCGCATTCCAGCGCCGCTTTGGCTACGCCCATGACGTTATAGTGCGGCACAACTTTTTCCGCGCCGTAATAAGTCATGGTGATGACGCTGCCTCCATCTTCCATCAGCGGCGCCGCCGCCCGACAGGCCGCGATCAGAGAATAGACACTGACATCGTGTGCAACACGAAACCCTTCTCGCGTCGTGTTCACGAAGTCGCCCTTCAGTTCCTCGGGCGGCGCATAAGCCACGCTGTGCACCAGCGTATGCAACTTGCCGTAGCGAGCTTTCAGTTTGTCGAAGAGCTGCGTGATTTCTTCGTCCTTCGAAACATCGCACATGAAAGCTTCCGCGCCCGGCAGCGACAGAATCAGGTCTTTGGCCTCCATCTCCATCCGCACATTCTGATAAGTGATGGCGAGGTTCGCTCCCGCCGCGTGCAGTCCTTGCGCAATTGCCCATGCGATCGAGCGTTTGTTCGCCACTCCGAAGACGACTGCCGTCCGGCCTTTCAAGTCCTCAAACATAAAAAACTCCCCTCGTAAGAAGTCAATAAGAATAGCAGGGCATGAAGTCCCCTGTGTTGCAGTCCCCTGTGTTTCTCTGTGCTCCCGGTGGTAAAGGTTTCGCTCGGCGAACGCAACAAATGTGTCGTACTACTCCACCACCGAAGCCACGACCTCCCGTGCTCGAATCGGCCAGCAGGCGCTGCCAAACGCAACCGCATACACGGCAGCGATCACGCCAAACCCCGCTGCCAGGCTGATCCGCGAGGCTACCCAGCCGACCGCCAGGCCCAACGCCACCTGCAGAAACGTGCCGAAGAAATAGAAGGTGTTCTGGACGCGTCCCATAAACTGCGGTGGCACTTGTTCCATCAAGCTGGTATTCATGGCCACGCCGCTGACACCCCGCGCCGATCCCATCAGCGCGTAGAGCAGTACGGCCATCGCGAGCCACGGCGAAAACGGCGAAAGCGCCATCGTAAAAGTCAGCAGTAGCATCGAAAGCGCAATCGAAATGCGTGTCCCCATCCGCGCAATCAGCGCCGGAGCATAAAGAGCGCTCAGGAACGCGCCCACGCCCCATCCCCCGTTCAACCATCCGTAGCCGGTCGCGCCGGCATGGAAAACGCGATCGCTGAGTGGCGCCGTGACCACCACTCCGGTCATCATCGCGCCCAGAAATAAAGCCCAACTCGTCCCCAGGAAAACAACGCTGCGATGCTCGCGAAGAAAGACCAGCCCTTCGCGCATCTCGCGCAGGAAGCGCCCGACCGCGGTTTCCGCAGCTTCCAGATCGTGCCGAAGTTCCACCACTCGCGGCACCACATGCCGGCCTTGGCGCACCGCGAAGTAGCACGAAAAGGAAACGACGTAAGTACTCACGTCGATGAGCAGCACTCCGGCGAGCCCAATGTGTTCATAGACAAATCCAACAATCGCGCCGGCAATCAGCCAGCCGCCCTGTATCCCCGCCAGCAGAAATGTATTCGACTTCACGAACTCGCCCTCGGGCGTCAGTTCCTGAATCAGCGCCGTGATCGTCGGCCAGAACATCCAAAAGCCGGCCGCCACCAGCGTATTCATCAGGTAGAGTTGCCACACTTGTACGCGATGAAGGAAGGCAAGCACCATTACGGCGAAGATGACGACCGCACGCGAAGCATCCAGCCACATCACCAACCGCCGCCGGTCTTCGCGATCAATAATGACGCCGGTGAAGGGAAGCATTAGCATGGCCGGAATCGTCTGCAGGGCGGCAAACGTGCCTAAAGCCATTTCGGAGTGAGTGCGCTGCAAAATCGTCCAAGCCACCGCGGCGGAGTTCATCCCGCTGCCGAGCATGGAGATCACATTCGCCGCAAACACAAATCGCAACGAGCGTTGTTGAAGAATGGAGCGCATCGTTCGAATCTAACATGGGGAGCTTTTGGCTTTTAGCGAGGCCAATACAGCAGGACCAGTTCTACAGGACGGTTCTAGAAGTGAGGTAGCGGTGTCCCGTTCAGTGTGGCTTGGATCACAGTGCCCGCGTATGCCAGGTCAACCGATACTGGGGTAGTGAAGGTCATTGACCCTCGCCAGCTTTCCGGAGCCTCCAGATGGACGCCGGTGAAGACTATGAATCCCTTGCCGGATTGGCCTTCGGTGATCGCCGGCGTGCCATCGGGAAATTTGGCGACAACCGCGCCCCACCCTGAAAGCTGGGGACCGTCCTGCCAGTACACATCCAGCGGAGCGCTACCGGGGAAGGAGATTTCTACCGGCTCCACATGAATCCCCTTGTTTTCATCGGCGTAAAAGTCGAACGACACGCCTGCCGTGAGATCCACTCCGTTGTAAATGGAATATCCCCCGAAGAAAGCTCCGGCACAAATTCCCAGGTAATGCAGGCCATAATCTTCGACCGCACCTCGGATCATCGATGCGGTGTCTCCAGTGAGACCGTCACCGATCGTGATCGAGTTCCCGCCGGGGACGATCATCAGCTTGTATCCAGCGAGCTGTTGTTCGCTCATTGCATTTAGTTGACTTGAGTCCGCCGTTTTATAGCCGACGCCCAAAGTGTTGAGAACCGATTCGACCGCCGCGACATCTGAGGACGAAGCGCCTGTTCCGTTGAAAAGAAGCACAGGTTCTGCCGCGGGTATCGGAGGTGGTAACCCCGCACCCGCCGGTTGCCCACTTTTAGATCCACACCCAGTGAACGTGAGCAACGCCACCAGTGAAGCGACCACGAGGATCAAGCGCCGTGTGATCGGAACGCGACTAGTACAAAAACGCACAAAATCCGTCTCGGATAGTCCAAAACATTCATTATATCTGCTGCCAGGGGAATGTGACTGGAAGAGCTGTACAATGCTCTTCTCGTTTCAAGACCCTCGTCTGCAGCGCAGACTCTGCCGACAGATCGCCAACGGGGCTGCCGTAATGTTTGGACGAATCCTGCGGTCTCTGCTTCTGTTCGCCGCCTTTGTGCCTTCAGCAGGTGCGCAGGACCTTCCCTGGCTCGAAGTGACGACGCCCCATTTTGCCGGAACAGATATTCCCCAAGACGAGAGCCGGGGAGCGGCCCTGCTGGAAAGGGCCGCCCGAGACGGTCTGCCAGAAGCCGAGTTCCAGATGGGCGAGCGCACCTACGGCGACGGAGGCAATCGAGAGCATTACGTTGCGGCCTATGTATGGTACCTCCTTGCTCAGCGGGGCGGCTTCGAGCAGAGCCAGGCCAAGGCAGCGATACTGGCCGCCGAGATGTCTCCCGAGCAGATGTCAGAGGCCCAGAGGCGCCTCGATAATTGGACCACGCCTTCGGCGAAGTAAGCTATTTCCAGCAAAAACCAAGATGTGGATCATCACGGAAGTGGGCCGTGATCGCGGTTGACGCTATTGAGAGCAACCCACGTGGGATTCTCAGCGTTGCATCACACTCATTCGTGCCGCAAAGCCTCAATCGGATCTAGCCGCGAGGCGCGCAAAGCCGGAACCATGCCGCTAACCAATCCCACGGCGCCGAGAATCAGCGTCGACGCGAGCAGCGTTCCAGGAGCGATGATCAGGCGTATGTCGCCGGCTTCCCCATTCTTGGCAAAGGCGCTGTACAAAGTAAGCCTTCCCACGGAAAGCGCAACCGCGTAGGCCAGTATCACTCCCAGCACGCCGCCGATGAAGGTAATGGTGAGCGCTTCAGCGAGGAACTGGGTGAGGATGTGCCGGCGTTGCGCGCCCAGCGCTTTCTGCACGCCAATTTCACGAGTGCGCTGCGTCACCGAAACCAGCATGATATTCATCAGTCCGACGCCGCCGATGCCGAGCGTAAGCGTGCCGATGAAACCCATCAAGACCTTCAACCCGAGAGTGATGATTTCGAACTGATGAAGCTGAGTCATGAGGTTGAACACTTCCACCGCTTGGTGGTCCGTCTGGTTGAACTTGTGCTGCGTCGCCATGATGGTGCGGACCGATTGTCCCAGTTCCTCGTACTCAGGAGTCAGGTAGGTGAACCAGATCGAGTCCAGGTAATGAGTATCCTTCAAATCGCTCATGGTGCTGAAGGGGACGTATACGACACGGTTGATGTCGTCATTTCCCTCCTGCATTTTGGCGCTCAGGATGCCGATGACTTCGAAGCTGAGACCGTCAACCCGAATGCGCTCACCCAGCGCGTTCCTTCCGGAAAACAGTTTCTCTTTCGCCTCCGAACCGATCACCGCTACGCGGGCGCGCTGGATCTGGTCTTCCATGTTGTAGAAGCGGCCCTGCTCCAGCCTGAGGGCGCGGATGGAAATGACGTCGGGATCGTTGCCGGTGACAGCCCATGTGAAAACCCTGGTGTCGTACTGGATGCTTGCCTGCTTGCTGGCCTCGGGCGTGATGTGGGTGATTTGGGGAAGGTTGGTGGTAAGCGTCTCAATATCATCCTGCGTAAAGCGGATGAGGTTTCCCGCCTTCTGACCACCGGCCTGCATGGAAGTACGGCCCGGCACCACGATAACAAGCTTGGTGCCGAAATTGGCAAAGATGTTGGCGCAGGCCCGTCCAAATCCATCGCCATAAGCGAGCAGCATGACCACCGTAGCGATGCCCCAGGCCATGCCCAGCATGGTGAGCGCGGTGCGGCGTCGATTGTGACGCATCGCGTTATAGGATTCGTGGAGCAGGTCGCGCATCATAGAATTTGTAATTTGCAATTTGTGATTTGCAATTTCAAGTCTCCGAAACACAATTGCAAATTACAGATTGAAGATTACAATCCTCCTTATTCCTGCCGCAGGGCCTCCACCGGTTGCAGCATCGCAGCTTTGCGCGCGGGATAAAGGCCCGCCACCACTCCGGCCAGCGTCAGGCTCCCAATCGCCAGCAGGGCCGACATCGGCACCAATTTCGGTGGATCAAATCCGCCGGGACCGTGCACATTTCCGGCCATCGCCATCAAGCCTCCCGCCAGGCACATGCCGATCAGCCCGCTGCCCAACGTGAGCAGCAGCCCTTCCAGAAAAAAATGGAACAGAATGCTGCGGTTGGTAGCGCCCAGGGCTTTCCTCAATCCGATCTCATGGGTGCGTTCGCTGACGGCGACCAGCATGATATTGATCACGCCGATGGCGCCCAGAGCCAGCGTGACCATTCCCACCGCTCCCAGGAACATGTTCATGACGTCGAAAATGGTTCCCACCATTTTCGATTCCTTGATCGTATCCCAGCCGTCAAACGCGTTTTCATCGCTGACGTCGAGTCCATGATTGCGGGCCACGATCTTGTGGACATCATCCTGCGCCAGCAGATGCTCCGCCGTCACGCGCGGCTGATATTCAATAAAAGAAATGGAGTTCTGGTGGTTTTCTCCCTTGAGTGGGAAGTTTGTTGCCATCACCTGGAAGGGGATGTAGCCGCGCATATTCAGCCAGGTGTTGTCGCCGCGTCCGAGGTGCGGCATGCTGCCAATGACTTCGAACCGGATACCGTTCAGCAGGACGAACGCGCCCACCGCCGGGCGCCCGGGGAACAACGTTTTCAGCAGTTCGTTACCAAGGACGATCACATTGCGTTTCTGCGTGTTGTCCATTTCATTGAGCCAGCGTCCCTCCTTGAGGGGAAGATAACTGATCTCGTTAAGCTGAGGCTCCGCGCCCAGGATTTCGGTCCCTGCACTAGCGAATTCGCTCACCTCGTGCAGGTCGTTGCGAGAAAGCAATGGGCAGGCATTGCCGACGTGTGGGGCTTCCGTACGAATCTCCTTGTAGTCCTGGTAGGTGAGCAAATAAGAACGGGCGGAGTTCATGCTGCCCTTTACCGCTGGCGCGCGCCCCGGAAAGATAAACATGATGTCCTTGCCGAACTCCGCCAGTTCGCGCTTGTTGCCCGAGCGGAAGCCTTCGCCGACGCCCACCAGCAGTAGTAGAGATCCCACGCCCCAGGCAATACCGAACATGGTCAGGAACGAGCGCAGCTTATGCGCCCACAAGTTGCGAAAGATTTGCGCGAAGATGTCGAAGACTGTGCGCATAATCGAGATACATTGTACCTTTGAACGGTTGCCGGATTGACACCTCAGATTGAGTCGGCCGTAGGAGTTTACTGGATGCGAAGCTGCCATAGTCAGGCGATTTCGCTGGAAAGCCCGGAGTAAAAAGCCAACAGCTAAAAGCTAAAAGCCACCACCCGCCCCTCCTAATTCTCGCTCTCCACCGGCTTCGCCTTCGGCGCAGGCAGCGCTTTCGCCGGCTTGCCCGATTTCGCTGGAGTGGCAGGCGGAATCGGCGGAGCCGGAGGAACCACTGCGACCGTCCCTTTGCGGATCTCAATCCTTCCTTTTTCGCAGTTCATCACGAGGCGCGGGCCGTTGGTTCCGATCGAACCGCTGGCGCTCGATTGATTGTTGTGATTGTCAACTTTGATTTCTTCGAAGTCGCTCTCGATTTCTCCCTGATGCGTGCGCGCCTCAACCTTGATCGGCGTATTCGGCGGAATCGAAACCTGCACGTCGCCCTTCCGGTTATCGATCTGGATATTCCCCGGCTTGTGCAGCCCCACCTCGACGGTCCCGTTTTCGTCTTCCAATCGAAGATCCCCGGACAAGCCTTCGAGCGCAATGTCTTTCGAGCGTGTCGTCAGGCGCATCGGTCCGGAGAGCGAATCGGCGCGCAGGTCGCCGGAATCCAGGTCCAGCCTGCCATCCAGCCGTGCAAATTCCATCTCGGTGCGCGACGAGCGGAAACTCACCGTCTTGCTGACCCGCACCAGCCGCACGCTTTCCTGAAACTCTCCATTCAGGTGAACTGCGCCATCCACATCTTCGACAGCGACTTCATTCGCCTTACCCTGAATAGTCACGTCGCCCTTCACATGGGCCAGACGGGCGGAACTGCCGTCCAGGCTGAGCGAGACGTTTCCGGTGTGGTCGTTGATATTGACTTCGCCGCGATGATGATTGACCTCAACATTGCTGGACATCCCCGCGATGGTTACATCGCCTCTGCCGGATGTGATCACCAGCGCGGTATTGAGCGGCACATAAATATCCATGTCGGCGGTCACGCCCTTGTCACCCGCGCCCTGTGTGTTGGCATTTAGCGTGACAACCTTGTCGCCGACGGTGATCTGCGGTTTAGTCTTGCTGTTGTAGTTCTCGGCGTCCTGCTCCTTTTCCGCGCGCACCTTCTTGCGCACGGAAACTTTCATCGTTTTGCCGTCCCCGACGTTGACCGTTATCGTGCCGCGCTCGTCATTCACACGCAGGGTGCTGCCCGCCGGAATCTCCTGGCTCAGCTCGTCGCTGTAGTTGAAGGTGGAACCGCCAAAAATCTCGTCCAGTCCTTGATCGTCACCCAGCTGAATGTGCTCCCCGAGACTCTTCCAGTCCACACGCGCCGCCTGGGTTGCAATCAGTCCGGCGCAAATCAGGAACAGCATCAGGAAAACGCCGCCTACTCCAATGCCGCGCGCCGGCTGGCCCAAGCGCTTGGCCTGTTCGTATTCGATCAGCTTGATCACGCCCCACAAGATCAGCAGGGCAGGCCAGAAGCGGGCGAACAGCCTTCCCAGGCTGTGAATTTCCAGAATTCCCATCGTCCCGCACAGGAACAGCACTCCCATCAGGATCAGCACGACGGGCCCGGCAATCGAGCGATGCGGACGCGGCGGAGGAGGTGGAGTCATCATTGGGCTAGCCACGGTTCACCTCACTGCTTGGCGGAACGGGCGGAACGGGTGGAACCGGCGGTACCGGAGGAATCGGGCCTCCCGCATTTGGCGGGATTGCACCCGGAGCGCCCGGCCCCGATGACGGAATATGGTCCGCAGCGGACGCGCTTCCCTGCAGCAACTTGACTCCGCCGACCACCAGCAGAATTACCGGCCAGGTGCGGCCAAAGTTCGCCACGTGCAGGTTCTCCAGCAAGAACAGGGAGCCGATTGTCATCATCATCGCCGGGCCCATGATCCGCCGGGTACGGCAGCGCGCACATTGGCAGCCCGAACAAAATGGACGACCCAGCGCACCCCAGTTGCGCGCGAACATCCACGCGCCGACCGCAATCAAAATCAGCGGCCAGAAGCGATCCAGACCGTATTCGGCCCAGCCCATGGTGTGCAGCATGAACAGTACGCCCACCAAAATGAGCACGATCGCACCCGTCGGGATTTTGCTGGCATCAACTCTTCCTCCGCCCCCAAAGGTCGACGCCAAGCCGAAGGGATCGGGGATCGGTTGCGCCGTCTGGATCGCTCTTGCCGAGCGCACCGAATCAATAATCTGGTAGACCCAAAAGAAGGCTATGCCGAGCCCACAGAATACGCCCAAAGCCGTGGAATGATCGCTGTCGGCGGCATTTGCCCCGGCGATGAGTAAGACAAAAATGGCCAGATGCGCCAGCCCCTTGGCATACTGTCCGGTGTACACGGCGCCCACGCCGAAAGGGAAGAATCCGGAGAGAATTCCGGCCACGGTAGGGTTCGGCCCGCTGCCGCTTCCCGGGGGAGCGGGTGGTGGAGGAACGTATCCCGATGCTCCCGAAGAGAATGTCGGGGGAACGAATCCAGCCGTGCCTGTCGAAGCGCTTCCGGTCTCCATCCTCGCTCCCAGGCAGTCCTCACAATAGATCACGCCCCGCACGGGACGTGTACAGTTCGCGCACAGTGCCTTTCCGCAAGTGCGGCAATAGGCCACTGCTGACGCATCAGCATGATTGGCGCAGTTCATACAAACCTCCGATTCATAGTCGCGTTATGCGACACCGCCACGGCAGGTTCAGCATCCCTCAGCGCGGCTAATATCGGCTGGTTGTATTCCCGGGAGTAGTTACGATCCTGTCTCTGGTCTGGTTGTCCACTGGTGTTGTTCTTGCGATTTTCTTTCTGTTCTTTCGGCGCGGGCTCGGCGGGAGTGTTGGCCCGCTTCAGCTCGCGCACCTTCGATTCGATTTCATACACAAACCGAATATTGTCGTAGAACTTCACAACTTTGATTTGCGCGTCATTATACGCATGCCGCAACGCCGACGGCCGGAGGTTGACTTTCGCTACGTCCGACGGCTTCACGCCAGCTATCGTTGCCACCATCGAGAACGAGAAGAAGATCATCCCGAACGACATCACAAACCGCGGCTGCCGCACAAAGGCCATCGTTGGCGAAAAGAGTGAATCCCACCACTCCCGCGCCCGCTCCCCGAACGGAGTCGTCCTGCCATCGGGCCTCACCGCCAGCGGCCGCGTGCTCACGACTCCACTGGTGGCCGCCAGAATGTTGTGGACAAGATGCGCCGGAGGCTCGACCGGCTCCAATGCCAATGCCCGCAGCAACTGCCGCCCAGTCTGCACCTCCGCAAACAGCGGACCGCAAATCTCGCAGACGCGCCGATGGGCGTCGAAGCTCTCTTTCTGCGCCGAGCTCAACTGCCCGTCACCATCCAGGGCGTCCGTGAGCAGCGCTTCGAACTCGGTGCATTCGATCCCGTGTTTTGTTTCACCTGGCATCAGATCACCTGCCTATATGTACGTTGTAGGAGGCGCGCAAGTTCCGCTCGTCCCCGGTTAATTCTTGACTTGACGGTCCCCTCCGGAACCCTCAGAGCCGTAGCGATGTCCCGGTAGTCCATATCCTGTAAATCCCTCAAAATCACCGCCTCCCGCAGCTCCGGAGACAGCTTCTGCAGGGCCCAATGCACCATTTCCCGCGTTTCCCGGCTCTGCACCGCGGCATCCGGAGGCACCCCCCGGTCGGCGATCTGCTCGCTAAGCGGCTGCGCATCCTCATGTTCGGAGGACGTTGAATCCAGCGAATCCGTGATCCGGTCGCCCTTACTCTTGCGGAAATGGTCGACCAATAGGTTGCGGGTGATCGTAGTGACCCAGGTCATAAACGCGCCCTTACCCGAGTCGTATGTATTCAACGTCCGGTACATCTTGATAAAGACCTCCTGGGTGAGGTCCTGCGCGTTCTCTGAATCCCCAGCAAACCGGTAGCAGACGTTGTATATCCGCCGGTGGTAGCGTTGAACAATCTCTTCCCAAGCCGCAGCATCGCCCGAAACGCAGCGACGGACCAGCAATCCGACAACCTGGGCTTCTTCCAAACCAGACTCCGTAAACTGCGCGTGAACGTTCTAGCTCGTGTAGGGACCCGTGTAGGGACGGGCGTCCCCGCCCGTCCAAGCCAAGCACAGCTCGGCTCCGCCGCGAGCACCAGCACGTTTCGTATCAGGGTATCGCTTTAGCGATACCGTTAGCTTCGAAATCAAACGCCTTTAGGGGCTGCGCACCAACTGCCCGCCGCAGATCGGTCTTTAACAGCACAGGAGAACTACGTTAGTGTCGGACAGGAAGTTCCCTTGAATCATGAAGCTAGCGATTCTAGCAGGGAGGAAGAACCTTGAACGGCCGCGAAAACCCGAATTGAACTGCCGCAAAAACGATCAGTGGAACGGATTTGTAACGGTGATGCCGAAATATCTCTGGCCGGCGTTGAAGTCTTCCGACCAGATTCGCCCGCACCCGGCACGCTCGGCAGCTGCGACAATCATGCCGTCGTAGAAATGGATGCCATAGGAAGCGCGGACCTCGACGGCACGGCGAATCAGTTCAACATCCGGAATGACTAGGCGGATCGGTGCCATTGCGTCCAACCCTTTCATAACAGCATCCGCATTCGGCGGAGGAGAAATCTTGTGCAGCAGAGTGGCGGCGAATTCAGCCAGCACTTGAGTTGAAATCACCAGCTTGCCTGCAATCCCACTCTTCAGCAGCGCGCGGGCGATCTTTTGTTTTTCAGGATAGCTGGTGTCGTAGGCATACACGAGCACATTTGTATCGAGGAAATCAGGAGCGCTCATAAAGGTCTTCCCGTTTCCACGTTCGTTTTCCCATACGGATCTGAAGCTGCTCGAAACTGCGTTCGAGCGCTTCTAGTTCCCTGCGCTTGCGCCCGGATTTCGCATGTTCGGCGGCGAGTTGTTGAAGGTAGGAGCGCACCAGGCCAGTGAGCGTCGTGTCGCGTTCGACGGCAATTTTGCGAGCTTCCTTAACGAGATCATCGTCGATTGAAAGCGTGATGTTCATCAACCCATAATACGTGAAACCCTTAATATGGGCAAGCGGGATTCTCTTCGAAGCTCGCAGCCCGCTGCCTACTTAGCTCTCTTGAACAGCGCTTCCTTATCGGCGGGATTCCGTGTGCAGACGCTGTGTTCGGTCGCCGTCCCGTATGCGCGCGCGAAACAGGCACAGTCGTTTTGCGTGCCAAGATGCTTGACACCTGTTCTACGAGAACCGCACCTTTACATCCGGCCCCTTATCCAAATGAATGCTCTCAATAAATCGAACGCGCCCCGTCTTCAAGGTCAGAATCACCGAAGAAACCCGCGTCCCTTCGCCAAAAAATCGGACGCCTTTCAGCAGCGCGCCTTCGGTCACTCCGGTCGCGGCGAAGATCATCTGTTTTCCCGGAGCCAGGTCTTCCGCTTCATAGATTTTCTTTTTATCTTTGATTCCCATCTTCGCAATGCGTTCTTCCAACTCGGGCTTGTCCACGACCAGCCGCCCCAGCATGTATCCGTTCAGGCATCGGATGGCAGCCGCTGTAATCACGCCTTCCGGCGCGCCGCCCGATCCCATGACCGCGTGCACTCCGGTTCCCATCACGGCTGCCGCAATGCCCGCCGACAGGTCGCCGTCACCGATCAGCTTGATGCGCGCGCCCGCCTTCCGAATATCGGCAATCAGCCTTTCGTGCCGCGGACGGTCGAGCACAACCACCACCAGATCGTCCACTCCGCGTTGCATCCGCCGCGCGATATTTTTCAGGTTGACCGCCACCGGAGCGTCCAGATCCACCGCGTTCTTGCACGATGGCCCCACCACGATTTTTTCCATGTAGCAGTCGGGAGCATGCAGTAATCCGCCCTTTTCGGAAGCCGCGAGCACCGTGATCGCCCCCGGCGCGCCAGTAGCGCAAAGATTAGTACCCTCTAGCGGATCGACCGCGATGTCAACGTGAGGAACTGCGCGACCGTCCAGATACGGACCGCCCACCTGTTCTCCGATATAAAGCATGGGCGCTTCATCGCGCTCGCCCTCCCCGATCACAATCGTGCCGTGCATCGGCACAGTGTCCATCGTCTTGCGCATGGACTCAGTGGCCGCCTGATCGCTCAGCGGACGGTCCCCTTGGCCCATGGTGCGCGCCGACTCGACGGCCGCGTTCTCCACCACGCGCAAAAATTCCAGCGCCAGATCGCTCTCAATATTTTCTCCGAAATTCTTGGCATGCGGTTCGGGACGGCCTTCGGTTGGCATCAATACCTCCTGCATAAAATGCGACCTAGGAATATATCCCCTTCGGAGCAGAGATGGAAGTGGAGGATGGTGGGAAGTTGGTGTGAGGCTCGTGTGGCAGGCTCGTGTGGCGCGGACACTCCTGTCCGCGAACTGTGTGCAGCAAGATGGTTGCAGGGCGTCCACAGATTTCGTGTCCGATCTAGGCCGTATGCAGCGCTCGCTCCACATCGGATGCCACCGTTCCGTACATCTCGATGTCAAGGAACTCTCCCCACTTCAAGATATGGCCGCGCTGGTGGCCTTCGTGGCGCATGCCGATTTTTATCAAGACTCTTGCCGAGGCAAGGTTGTCAACGAAATGGCTCGCGAAAACCCGGTGCAGTTGAAGAGTCTCGAATCCATATTGCACCATCGCCCTGGCCGCTTCCGTGGCATAGCCTCTCCCCCAATGAGGGACACCAATCCAGTAGCCAAGTTCGGCGCGACGATGGTCGGGTTCGATCCTAAGTCCCACGCCGCCGCACAGCGTATCACTCTCACGCAGGACAATGCCCAGGCGCAAGCCGCTGCCGCTCGAGCGCTCCTCCTGCGTGCCGGCGATAAAGTTCTGAGCGTCGGCCTCGGTGTAGGGATGCGGAATCCGCAGCGTGGTCGCCGCCACTTCGCGCGCGCCGATGAGTGGCATGAGCGCTGGAATATCCGAGCGCGCGTGGAGGCGCAGCGTCAGCCGCTCAGTTTGCAATGGGGTGAATTCCATCGGTCTACTCTAACGTGAGTCGATGTGGCACGGAGATTTAGAACGCGTCAATCCCCGTTACGCTCGCCCCGATAATCAGCGTGTGGATATCGTGCGTGCCCTCGTAGGTCTTCACCGATTCCAGATTCATCAGGTGCCGCATGATGGGGTAATCGTCCGCCACGCCATTTGCTCCCAGAATATCTCGTGACAACCGCGCGCACTCCAGCGCCATCCAGACGTTGTTTCTCTTCGCCATCGAGATGTGTTGATGCTGCACTTTTCCAGTGTCTTTCAATCGGCCAACTTGCAACACGAGTAACTGTGCCTTCGTGATCTCGCTGATCATCCAGGCGAGTTTCTCCTGCACCAGTTGATGCGAGGCGATGGGCTGATCGCGGAATTGTTTCCGCAACAAGGAATACTGCAGTGCGCAGTCGTAGCACGCCATCGCCGCGCCGATTGCGCCCCACGCGATTCCAAAGCGCGCCTGGTTCAGGCACATCAGCGGAGATTTCAACCCATCCGATCCCGGTAACAGGTTCGACTCGGGGATGTGAACATCCTGCAATGACAAGCCCGACGTTACAGAAGCGCGCAGCGACCACTTCCCGTGAATGTCGGCTGCCTTAAATCCGGGACGGTCAGTCTCCACCAAAAATCCACGCACTTTATCCGCTTCATCTTCCACCTTGGCCCAGATCACTGCCACGTCGGCGATCGTGCCGGAGGTGATCCACATCTTTTCGCCGTTCAGAACATATTCTTTGCCAACCTTCTTCGCGCGCGTTCGCATGCCCCCCGGATTCGATCCGAAGTCCGGTTCGGTCAATCCGAAGCAGCCGAGCTTTTCGCCCTTCTGCATCGCGGGCAGCCAGGTATTTTTCTGCTCGCCGCTGCCGAAGGTATAAATCGGATACATCACCAGCGCCGACTGCACGCTGACAAACGAGCGCACGCCGGAATCGCCGCGCTCCAGTTCCTGCGTGACCAGGCCGTATTCGACGTTCGACATGCCGGCGCAGCCGTAGCCGTTCAGCGAAGCGCCGAAGAATCCGAGATCGGCCATGGGCTTCACCAGTTCGCGCGGAAAGCGGCCGGCTCGGTTGCATTCTTCGATAATCGGCACGAGATTGTCTTCGATGAAGCTGCGCGCCGTGTCGCGCACCAGGCGCTCGTCGTCATTCAGCAACGCGTCGAAGCCGATGAAATCCACCCCGCGGAATTTGATGGCTGGCATTACGTCTCACCTCACAAAGTCAACAGACAGCGAACGGGAAACTAATCAAAGTAGCAGAGCGGGAGGGAAGTCAGCAATGCGAGCCTGCTTATGGAGGGACGGGCGTCCTCGCCCGTCCAAGCCGAGCCTAGCTCGGCGGGCCTCTCCACGGTCGACTAAGGCCTGACCTTCGGTATCCAGCGCGCCACCGATGCGCGATAGCGATCGTATTCTTCCCCGAACTGCTTGCCTAACGTCGGCTCCTCATAGAAGAGGACGAACAAGTGGGCAGTCAGCAGCATGCAGACCATGTAGATCGCGATGTGCCATGAGTGGAAGAGCAATGCTTGTCCTCCGATGACGAGGCCGAGCCCGATGTACATTGGATTGCGCACAAAGCGGTGCAGACCTTTGACGACGAGGATCTTGGTTGGCGCGATCGGCGCGGGTGTTCCACCTCCAATCAGCGCGAAGCCCCAGAAGGCGGTGTGGAGATAGATCGCAATCCCAATTGCGATGACGGTAATCGCCGCCCATTCTTCAGCGCCGGCCACCGGTGCCGCATTCCGCCTTAACCGCCACGGCACATAGCCAGCGACCGTTCCGGGCACGAACACTGTGAAAACCAGCGTTTTGGCGACTGCGGAGACATCAATGCGCACGATTTGTATCTTTGGTCCTACATGATCCGACTGTCAACTTCCCGGCTGTCAACTTCGTCGTCCGCGCAAGCGGGGAAGTCAGCAAGGCGAAGAAATATTCCCAAAGAATAATTGAAAAGTATTAGTTGAAACAAAAAGCAGCGTTCTTTTTTGCAATCTCTCTCGACACCGCTTCCCGCAAGGCGATAATCTGTTGCAGCCCAGCGCTGCAGGTTCTCATGTGCGTCGCTGGATTTTGTCATGTCATCCTCCGGATCTTCCGTTAATCGAGCTCTGTCGCAGCTGATCGTGTTCCTTGTTGTGTCCGCGATTTACCTTTACGCGTTCCCGCAAGCGAATCTCTTTTATGCCGGAGTGGTCTTGCTGCATGCCATTGCTGGCGTGGTGGCTTCAGTCTTGCTGCTGCTTTGGCTGGCCCGGTCTTTATTTTTGCGTCGGGCTGAGCCGCTGGTTCGCGTCGGGATGATCTTCCTGTTCCTCGGCGCAATCCCAGGCCTGACCCTGATTTACACAGGAGCCCTACGCACGGAATGGACGCTCGTCTACATCCATATCGGCGCGAGCTTTCTCGGTGCCGGCCTGATCGCCGCGGTGTGGTTGGGCGCTCATGGATGGCTGCCCCGCCACGCCATTCGTCGCGTTGCCGCCGTACTGGCCGTGCTGGCGGTCCTGGCGCCCGTCGCTCGCTATCTACGCGAAGCTCGATGGAACCAGCACGGACGCATTGCAAACCCCACCCTTCCGCCCGTCAGCATGGACGGCGAAGGCGACGGTCCCACCGGCCCCTTTTTCCCCAGTTCTGCGCAGGTCTACGGCGGACAAAAAATTCCCAGCAAGTTCTTCATGGAGTCAGATTCCTGCAAGCGCTGTCACGAGGATATCTACAACCAGTGGAACAGTTCGGCTCACCATTTTTCATCGTTCAACAATCAGTGGTATCGCAAGTCGATCGAGTACATGCAGGACTCGATCGGCACCAAGCCATCGAAATGGTGCGGCGGATGCCATGACCCGGCCGTGCTCTACGCCGGCAAGATGGATACGCCCATCAAACAAATCGTGCACACGCCCGAAGCGCAAGCCGGACTCGGCTGCATGATGTGCCACTCCATCGCCGACGTAAAAAGCACGATGGGCCAGGGCGATTTCTACCTTGAGTATCCCAAGCTGCACCAGTTTGCGGCCAGCAAGAATCCCCTGGTTCGCGAACTGCACGACTTCATGATCAAGCTGAATCCGGAGCCGCATCGCCGTGTGTTCCTCAAGCCGTTCATGAAGCAACAGACAGCGGAGTTCTGCTCCTCCTGCCACAAGGTGCACCTCGACGTGCCGGTCAATCACTACCGCTGGATTCGCGGTTTCAACGAGTACGACAACTGGCAGGCCAGCGGTGTCTCCGGAGAGGGCGCGCGCTCGTTCTACTACCCGGCGAAGGCGCAGCAATGCGCCGATTGCCACATGCCGCTCGAGCGCTCCAACGACATGGGGAACGTTGCCGGCAAAGTGCACTCTCACCGTTTCCCCGGCGCCAACACCGCGCTGCCCACGGCCAATGAAGATGCCGCGCAGTTGAAGGCCACGGAGGATTTTCTGACCAGCGGAGCTCTTACGGTTGATATTTTTGCGCTCTCGCCCGCAAGCGCTCCGCTAAAGCCAGGAGCAGTGGCGCAACACGAACTCGCAACCACTTTCGCCGTGGGAGAGGAAGCAGAAGCGAAAATCACGCCCGGCTCTAGTTTCAATGTTGAGGCCGCCCCCATCACCGCGCCTCTGAATCGCGTGCAGCCCGCCGTCCGCCGCGGCGACAGCGTCCGCGTCGATGTCGTGGTTCGCACCAAGCGCGTCGGACACTTCTTCCCCGGCGGCACCGTCGATGCCTACGATACCTGGCTCGAACTCAAAGGTGTCGACGACAAGGGACAGACGATTTTTTGGAGTGGCATGGTCGAGGACAACGGCAAAGGCCCGGTAGAGAAGGGCGCGCACTTCTATCGCTCCCTACAGGTAGACGCGCACGGTAATCCGATCAACAAGCGCAACGCCTGGGCCACGCGCGCCGTCGTGTACGTGCGTCTGATTCCGCCCGGCGCCGCCGACACGGTGCACTTCCGCATGAAAATTTCCGAAAAAACGGGCAGCAAAATTAGGTTGACCGCGCGGCTCTGTTATCGCAAGTTCGCGTGGTGGGGTACGCAGTTCGCATTTGCGGGTGAGCGCGATGAAAAGCGCGACTACGCGCGCGACCTTCGTCAATCGAAGCCCGGAGTCGCGCCTGGCTCCGATACGCCCGCGACCGTTACCGCCGACTACGACGATACCAAATATGCGTTTACCCAATCGCTCCGCGGAGTTTCCGCGAAGGAGGAGAAAATTCCCGATCTCCCGATTGTGACGGTTGCGCAAAACGAAGTAGCCGTTGACATCCTGCCCGCGAGCGCCCCCGCGCCGCCGCCCAAGACCCAGCTTGCGAAAGAAGATTGGCAGCGCTGGAACGATTATGGCATCGGTCTGTTGCTGCAAGGCGATCTGAAAGCGGCGCAAGCTGCCTTTGAAAGAGTCACCGAGGTCGATCCCCAGAATCCCGACGGCTGGCTGAACATCGGACGCGCCGCGCTGCAGGAAGGTGATCTCGCGCGCGCCCGCACCGTTCTTGAGAAAGCGCTGGCACTCAACTCGAAGCTGGCACGCACAAATTTCTTCTATGGATCGCTGATGAAATCCACGGGAGACTACGATCAGGCTGCATCGCATTTCCAAATCGTGCTCGCGCAGTATCCGCATGATCGAGTCGCACTGAACAATCTTGGGCGCATTCTGTTTCTGCAGAGAAAGTACACTGAGGCCGTGAAAGTCCTGCAGCAGTCGCTCGCCGTCGATCCTGAGGACTTGCAGGCGCACTACAACCTTATGCTCTGCTACAACGGTCTCGGTGACGAAAAGATGGCTAAAGAACATCAGGCTCGCTACCTGCGCTTCAAAGCTGACGAAGCTTCGCAGGCCATCACCGGCCCTTATCGTCAGCTCAATCTCGAAGACAATAATGAACGGCAGAGTATCCACGAGCACGTATCCGTCCCGCTGCCGATTTTGAACAACGCACCAGCCAAGCGCCAAGCCGCAAGCGCGACCACGATTCACATCGCAACGACGAACCACGTAGGGACGGACGCATTCGTCCGTCCAGTCGGGCAAACCCCGGCAGCAGCCCGCGCCGCTACGACTTCCGGGGCCCAAAGATAATGCACACTTTCAAGAAGAGTTTTTTGTCAACATACCTCTGCGCCTCTATTTCTCTGTGGTGGATGTTGCCCTTGCTGCTAATCGTGGCATGCGTCGCACACGCGCAGGACCGCATCACCTTCCGCGACATCACCGCCCAAGCCGGCATCCACTTCACCCACAACAACGGAGCCTTCGGAAAAAAGTGGCTCCCGGAAACCATGGGCCCCGGCTGCGCCTTCATCGATTACGACAACGACGGCTTTCCCGACATCCTGCTTATCAACGGCCAGGATTGGCCCGGCCACGCCAAGAACGGCGCGACCACGTTAAAGCTCTACCACAATAACCATGACGGCACTTTCACCGACGTGACGCGCAAATCCGGCCTCGGCATTTCGCTCTTCGGCCTCGGCGTCGCCGTCGGCGACTACGACAACGACGGCTTCGACGATATTTTCATTACCGCCGTCGGCCAGAGCCATCTCTTCCACAACAATGGCAACGGCACTTTCACCGATGTCACCAAGTCCGCGGGACTCTGGGGCCCGAACGAGTTTTCGACCGGCGCCGCCTGGGTCGACTACGATCGCGACGGCAAACTCGATCTCGTCGTCGCCAACTATGTGCAGTGGTCCGAGCAAACCGACCTCTATTGCACCCTCGATGGCTCGCACAAGTCCTACTGCACGCCCGAATCGTATAAGGGAACGTCGGCCCGCCTGTGGCATAACCTCGGCAATGGCAAGTTCGAAGACGCCACCCAGAAAGGCGGCCTTTACGATCCGACGTCGAAAGGACTCGGTGTCGCCATTCTCGATTACAACAACGACGGATGGCCCGATATCCTGATCGCCAACGACACGCAGCCCAACAAGCTCTACCTGAATAAAAAGAATGGCACCTTCGAAGAACGCGCGGTTTCCGCCGGCATTGCGTTCAGCGAAGACGGCGTGGCCCGCGCCGGTATGGGCGTCGATGCCGCCGATTATGACCGCTCGGGCAGCGCTAGCCTCATCATTACAAATTTTGCCAACCAGATGCTTTCGCTCTATCACAACGAAGGCAACGGCCTGTTCGTGGATGAAGCTCCGCGCTCGGACGTCGGCCGCGCCACACTAGTAACCCTAGGCTTCGGCTGTTTTTTCTTCGACTACGATAACGACGGGTGGCAGGACATCCTCATCGCCGACGGCCACATCGAAGAGCAGATCGAGAGCGTACAGAAGCGCGTCAGCTACGCTGAGCCGCCGCACCTGTTCCGCAATCTCGGGAACGGCAAGTTTGAAGAGGTCACGAATAAAGTTGGGAGCGCCTTCGCCGCCCCGAAAGTCGCACGGGGCACCGCCTACGCCGACATCAATAACGACGGTGCTCTCGACGTCCTCCTCATGACCAATGGCGGCCCGGCGCATCTCTACCTCAACCAGGGTGGCGCCAACCAAAGCCTGCGCATCAAACTCGCCGGCACAAAATCTAACCGCGACGGCATCGGCGCCATCGTTCGCGTGACCGCCGGGAGCGACAAGCAGTGGCTCACCATGAAGACCGGCTCCAGCTATCTCTCGCAAAGCGAACTGGTGCTAACTTTCGGCATGGGATCGAAAACGAAAGCCGATGCGGTCGAAATCGACTGGCCCAGTGGGCAAGTGGACAAGCTCGCAAACATTGCGACCGGACAGACCGTTACCGTACAGGAAGCTAAGGGCCAGATCGCCTCGCGGCCGTACTTGAAGAAGTAGATTTGTGGGGTTGAGGACATTTTTTAACTCTGTCATCTTGAGCGGAGCAAGAACTTCACGAAGTGAAGTTCTCGCGGAGTCGAAAAACCCTATGCGGCGCAATCTGGCGTGAGTGCGGCGAGGCGTTCTCACCCGTGCTCCCGGCATTAAGGTTTGTGCCACGAGCACACTCGCCACTCGGATAGAATCATCTGTCAATCCCAATGATCAAAACACTCGTCGTCGCTCTCGCCTTTACCTTTCTTCTCGCGCTACTAGCCGCGACCGGTCCCGCCGCCAATCCCCAGGAAGCAGCCCGCCTCAACAACATCGGCGTCGCATACATGAACCAGCAGCTCTTCGAAAAAGCTTTGAAGGCGTTCGAAGAAGCGGCTGCAAAAGATCCGGCTTTAGAGGTGGCAACGGTCAATCGCGGAGTGGCTCTGCTCAACCTGCAGCGCGTCGACGAAGCGAAGGCGCTGCTTGAGAGAGAAGCAAAGAACAATCCCAAAGATGCGCACGTGTGGTACAACCTCGGTCTCTATTACAAGAACTCCGCAGACGCGAGCGCTGCCGTTGAGGCGTTCCGTCGCGTCACTGAAATCGATCCGAACGACGCTGATACCTGGTACTTCCTGGGATCGACCTACGCACAACTCAAACAATTCCGGGAAGCGATCGCAGCCTTCGCGAGCGCGTTAAAGCTCGACCCGCTCCACGCCTCCGCCCAGTTCGGACTGGCGCGAGCCTACCAGCAATCCGGCCAAGCCGACACCGCCCACGAGGCGATGAAAAAGTTCCAGTACATCACGCAGAACAAGTTGGGCGTGCCCATCAGCCTTGCCTATGGCGAACAGGGAAAATATTCGCGCGCGGAAGAATCGCCTCTAGCGGTGGAGAAGGTGGGAGCGGCGATTCCGGTGAGGTTTGTGGATGTGACAGCGGAGGCGGGGATCGCCCCGACGCTCGGAGCGCAAATAGGAGGCTCAGCAGCCAGTTTATTTGCTCCTGGCGCCTGTTTTCTGGATTACGACGGAGACGGCCAGATAGATCTGTTCCTGCCTGATAACGGCACTCAAGGAGGGATGTCGCTCTATCACAATCTCGGAAACGGGAAATTTGAGAACGTCACGAAGAAGGCTGGCCTTGAGCGTTTTGCCGAAGGTTTTTCTTGTACGGCGGGTGACTACGATAATGACGGCTTCACCGATCTGGCGGTGGTTCTTCGCGACCGGATTCTCCTCCTGCACAACGAAAAAGACGGCACGTTCAAAGATGTGACGCAACAGGCTGGCTTGGCGACTGGGAAGCCCACGTCAAAGCAGGTTGTCGCGAAGCTGCCAGGTGCGCCACTTGTCGGGCCAGCAGAGGCTTTGGGCGTAACGTTCATAGACTACGATCACGACGGTGACCTTGACCTGTACGTTACAAAGCTGGTTCCTGTGAGGTTGCAGGACACATCTGAAAACGTCTGGTCTGAAACCCTACCGCCCGCCGGCGGCAATATTATGTGGCGTAACAATGGGAACGGAACCTTCACAGCCGCGCCAGAAGTGGGTATGGTAGGCAATACCGGAAGCGTCGCCGCTGTGGGAACGGACTATAACAATGATCGAGCTGTGGATGTAGTCCTGACCGGCGGCCCCAAAGGTGCGACAATCTTCGAAAATCCGCGCGAAGGGATGTTCAAGGTCCAGGAAGTATGGCCTGATCGTGGACCCGAGCGGGCAACCGGAGTCGCCGTCCTTGACTTCGATCACGACGGATGGATGGATCTCGCTTTTACGCACAGCACTGACCCTGGTCTTACGTTGTGGCGAAATAATCACGGCAAGCGCTTTGAGCACGTAGACTTTCCCTCACCCAATTGGGTCCGCGCCTACGGCATCGCCGCCATCGACTATGACAACGACGGCTGGGTCGATCTCGTCGCCGTCGGCGAAACAAAAGACGGCAAGGGAGAAGTCCGCCTCTTCCGCAACCTCGGCCCGAACGGCTTCAAAGATGTCACCGCCGAAACCGGACTCGACAAAATTCAGCTCAAAGAGCCGCGAGCCATTATCGCCGGCGACTACGACAATGACGGTGCTGTTGATCTTCTGATCACGCAAAACCACGGTCCCGCCGTGCTGCTCCACAACGAAGGTGGCAACAAGAACAACTCGCTGCGCCTTGCGCTCAAGGGCCTGAACGATAACAAGAGCGCCATTGGGGCGAAAGTTGAAGTCTTCTCCGCCGGCCTGCGGCAGAAATTCGAAGTGTACGGATCGTCCGGCTACCTCGGACAGAACTCTCCCTACCTGACCATCGGTCTCGGCCAAGCCAAGGAAGCCGACGTTGTCCGCATGCTATGGCCAACGGGCGTTTTGCAGGATGAAATCGGAGTCGCCGCCAACAAGCGTCAGGATTTTCTGGAGATGGACCGCCGCGGCAGTTCGTGTCCAACGCTCTTTGCGTGGGATGGTCAGGAATACCAACTTGTTGGTGACATGCTCGGAGCAGGCGTGGTTGGACATTGGATCGCAGCGAGCGATGGTAAAGTCGAGCGTAACATCGCTCGTCCCACCGAAGCCATCAAGCTCGACCGCAATTCGCTCCGCGAAAAAGATGGCAAGCTGAGCTTCCGCTTCATGGAGCCGCTCGAAGAGTCGGTCTACCTCGATCAAGTGAAATTACTCGCCGTCGATCATCCCGCCGATGTCGACGTTTATCCCAACGAATATTTTGGCAGCAACCCGCCGTACCCGCCGTTCAAGGTTGTGTTCAGCAACAATGACGAGGCGCGTCCGCCTGCTGGTGCGTGGGACGAGCACGGCCACAACGTGCTTCCCGCTTTGATCGCCCATCGCTATTTCGGCGACTTCAAAGTGCTTTCATTCATGGGATTCACCGAGCCTCACAGCCTGGAACTTGATCTTGGCGAGCCCTACAGCGGCGGCCCGCTGTGGCTCCTGATGCATGGCGAGATCGAATATTTTTCTGCGACCAGCATGTACGCCGCCGATCAAGCCGGCGTCCATCCGTTGGCCCCCTACGTCGAAGCGGAGGACGTCCGCTTTGGGGTGGCGCAGCGCTTGAGCGCTGCGATCAGCCAGGTCTCAGGCTCTGCGGCTTTAGCCGCTGAGGGAGAGTCGGCCAAGGGCAGATGGGTCCGCGTCACAGATGACATGGGATTCCCCGCCGGTGGCGCGCGCACCATGACCGCCGATCTTACCGGCAAACTTCCGCCGGGCACGCGGCGCATTCGCATCACCACGAATCTGCAGATCTACTGGGACAACATCCTGATCAGCCGAACTAGCCAGGAAAGGAGCCAAGATACGAGCCATGATCATGGCGCCCGCTTGACGCCGCTACCACTCGCGCGCGCCGAACTGAATTTCCACGGATTCCCGCTGAAGATCGAAGACCAGCCACCGGGCAATGTGAAATACATTTACGAAAAGGCCAGCGCCACAGGCCCATATACGCGGCCCGCAGGCGCTTATACGCGCTACGGCGATGTGCGGCCGCTACTTGACGCGGTCGACGATAAGTTTGTCGTCTTTGGATCCGGAGATGAAGTTGCGCTCGATTTCGATCCGGCCAAGCTGCCCACCTTACCGCGCGGTTGGGTGCGCGACTATTTCTTCGTCGCCAACGGATACGAAAAAGATATGGACTTCTACGCCTACCGCGGCGATACGGTTGACCCTCTCCCATTCCGCGAAATGCGCACGTATCCGTATCCTGGCCAATCTTTTCCCTCCGATGCCGAGCACCTGAACTACCTACTCGAATACAACACCAGGTTCATGTCGGGGAACGAGGCGAGCGGATATTCGTTCCAATACCCCGACCACCGCTGATCCAGTAGCGCCGGCATCCTGCCGGCTGTCCCGAGGGCGTCTCGCCCTCGCCGCGGAGGGCTAGGACCCCGAAGGACAGCCGCCGAGACGGCGGCGCTACTCCCTATCGCGCTACAATCACTGTGCATGCGGGCCGGGCAGATTATTATTTTGTGGATCGCCTTCACCGGCCTGCTGTCGGCCCGGAGCGCGCCCCGAGGCCAGACGGGGCCCGCTGCGAAACTTCCTCCCGCGCCTACTGAAAAGAAATCGCCAGCGCGCAAACTCACCGCTGCCGTTCCAATCTTTCACGACATCGCTGCCCAGGTTGGGCTGACCGTATCCCATATCTCCTCGAGTGAAAAGTACTACGTCATCGAATCTATGAGCGGCGGCGTCGGTCTGTTCGACTGCGATAATGATGGCAAGCTCGATATCGTGATGGTGAACGGCTCGACTGTCGATCGCTACAAGCAGAGCGGCGGCGATCCTCTAGTCACGCTCTGGCATCAGGATGCGGGCCTCAAGTTCACCGACATCACCGAGAAAGCCGGACTCACGCGCAAAGGTTGGGGTATGGGCGTCGCCGTCGCCGATTTCGACAACGACGGCAACCTCGATCTCTTCGTCACCGGCTACGGCGGCAATGCGCTCTATCGCAACAAAGGCAATTGCACCTTCGAAGATGTCACCGACAAGGCTGGAGTGCGTGGCGGCGGCTTCTCCACAGGCGCGGCTTGGGCAGACTACGACCGCGACGGCAACGTCGATTTGTTCGTCTCACGATATGTTCACGTGGACATGAACGACTTGCCCGCTTTCGGCTCGACCAAGTTCTGCCAGTTCAAAGGGGCGCCGGTGCAGTGCGGGCCGTGGGGCATGGCGGGAGAAACCGATCTGCTCTATCACAACCGCGGCGATGGCACGTTTGAAGAAGTCTCGAAGAAAGCCGGCGTCGACGACCCCGAAAAATATTACGGACTGGGCGCAACCTGGGGCGACTACGACAACGACGGTTGGCCCGATCTGTTTGTCGCCGATGACGCCACTCCCAACCATCTCTATCACAACAATCACAACGGCACTTTTAGTGACGAGGCCATGGTCGGCGGCATTGCGCTGAACAGTGAAGGTCAGGCGCTCGGATCCATGGGCGTGACTTGGGGCGATTACGATCACAGTGGACGCCTCTCGATGTTCATCACCGAATTTGCCGACCAGCCCAATACGCTTTATCGCAACCAGGGATTTCAGAATCTGGGATATCAGAATCATGGACCGCGTGGATTCGAAGATGTCGCCATGCCATCGCATCTCGGCCAACCCAGCTTGCCGCTGGTCGGGTGGGGCACGACGTTTTTCGACATGGACAACGACGGCTGGCTCGATCTGTTCGTGGCCAACGGACACGTCTATCCTCAAATGGACACGGTGAAGGGAAGCGCCGCGTATGCCGAGCCGATGCTGTTGCATCGCAACCTGCGCAACGGAACGTTCGAAGAAGTTTCGAAGGCGGCAGGGTTGGCGGACATGCCGTTGAAATCCCGGCGGGGCGCGGCTTTTGGCGACATCGCTAACAACGGAAATATTGATATCGTTGTGCTCAACGTCGGAGAGCCTCCTTCGCTACTGTTCAACACAAACAAGATCGCGAATCATCGTGTGATCTTCCGTCTGGTTGGAATCAAAAGCAATCGCGCCGCAATCGGCGCCCGCATCACCATTCATGCCGGAGGAATGACGCAGTTCGACGAAGTGCGCGGCGGCGGCAGTTATCTTTCGCAGAACGATCTGCGCCTTCATTTCGGCTTGGGATCGGCGACAAGAATTGATTCGGTGGAAGTGCGCTGGCCCTCAGGCAAGGTCGAGACCTTGAAAGATGTTCCCGCCGACAAGATTTACACGATCGTGGAAGAGCACGGAATCCAGGACTCCGCGCCGTTCAGTGATCTCCCCGCTCACTTACCATAGTTCTTTGGCAACGCCTTGGCCAACTCCCTCCATCCCACCAGCACGAATCCCTGGTCTTTCAGGAACTGGCGGAACTCCGGGCTCTTGACCATATCCAGATCGTGTTGCCGCCATGCGGCGCCCCAGTCGGGATGATCGTGGGTCGCGCCCCTCATCTCCTCGTCGTCATATGCAAGATGCACAATGACCTGATAAACGCCAGGATTCAGTGCTTCAAGTTGTTTCCGGTACCACGCGTTCCAGTCCTTGGCTTCGGTTCCCGGTTCGATTTCGATTACCTTCTGGACCAGGACTTCTTCTGCGGGCGGCGATGCTCCTTCAGGTGCGTGAGTGCCGCCCATGGCCTCCAGGATGGGCAAATCGTAGGTGTAGCCCATTTTCTGATAGACCTTATACAGATCGGTCGAGCCGAACAGTGCGCCCATGTGGGTGTCCAAATGCGTCAGATGAATGCCCGCCGACTGGGCGCGATCAATTTGCGCGCGCAGTTCGTTCTCAACCTCGGGGAGTTTGGCATTTCGCCCAACGTCGGGTGTGTCGAGCGGAAGATACCCGTCCGGGTCCAGCAGGCTAGGTACTTTGTCTTTCGGACTCACAGGTCCCCAGCGAAAGCTCGTCCACTCACTGTTGAGAGCCTGGTGAATTCCGACATCGGCGTCGGGGTGCTCTCTTGCCCACTTCACCACCTCGGGAAACCAAGGGCAGGGAACCAGGATACTGGCCGAAGTAATCCATCCCTTCTCGAGAGCCTCAAACGTGGCTCGGTTGACGGAATGGTTCATGCCGAGGTCGTCCGCGTGAATCACCAGCAGGCGTGCAGAAGGGGGATAGCCCAGGCGCTCCTGAACAGTCTTTTCCTGGACCGTCGTTTTTTGGACAGTCCTGTCTTCGAATGTCTGGGCGCGGCCTTGCGCCAAGCAGACAACGAGGAGCAGGATTACAAAACGCATTCTGTGCTTCATGATCGTGGACTCGCGCTCCATAACATTCTGTCGAATTCCGCCGGATTTTTGAGCTTCACCAAAATTCGGCAAGAATCGTTTTAATACAGGTGTTTTTTCATTGACAGAATATCCCTTACGTATAGAATTCGAGAAGATTTTTGTGTGTCACGAGTGACCCTTGCCCCGAACCCCGTTATCTCCGCAGGATAATGGGGTTTTATTTTGAGACCGTGAATGAGTTCTACGCCGAACCCGCCCGCTGACATCCCCCGCCTGAGGCGCTCGCTAACTCTTTGGGACCTGATTCTGTACGGCATAATCGTGATCCAGCCGGTCGCTCCAATGTCGGTGTTCGGAGTCCTCAGCGACCGCGGACATGGCCACGTAGTTACAACGATCCTGATCGCGATGGTGGCGATGCTGTTCACCGCCATCAGCTATGGCCGCATGGCGCGAGCCTATCCCAGCGCCGGCTCGGCCTTCACCTATGTCGGCCAGGAAATCAATCCCGCGCTTGGTTACGTCACTGGCTGGAGCATGGTGATGGATTACATGCTCAATCCAATCATCTGCACTATCTGGTGCAGCCAGCAGGCGCACGTGTTTGCTCCCGGAGTGCCGTATGCCGTCTGGGCAGTCTTCTTTGCGCTGGTGTTTACGCTCCTGAACGTCCAGGGAGTGAAGACCTCGGCTCGGGTGAACTCGGCGCTGGCGGCGGGGATGGGCGTAGTGATTGCGATTTTCTTTGTGGTTGCGGCGCGCTATATCCTCGGCAATCCGCACGACGCCACAGGTTTCTACACACGACCCTTCTACGATCCGAGCTTGTGGAACACGAAGGCAGTCCTCGGAGGGACATCGATCGCGGTACTCACCTACATCGGTTTCGACGGCATCTCCACGCTCTCGGAAGAAGCGGAAAATCCGCGCCGCAATATTCTGCTGGCAACCGTGCTGACCTGCGTCGTGATCGGGATTCTGTCTGCCGTAGAGGTCTATGCCGCGCAGTTGATCTGGCCCGCATCGCAGCCCTTTCCGGACGTCGACACGGCTTTCGTTCATGTTGCCGGCCGCGCCTGGAAGCCGATGTTTGGCATGATCGGATTCACCTTGCTGGTCGCCAATTTCGGATCGGGCATGGGCTCGCAGATCGGTGCCGCTCGGCTGCTCTACGGGATGGGGAGAAGCAACGCGCTTCCAAAATCGTTCTTCGGAATCGTCGACGCGAAGCATCGAGTGCCGCGGAATAACGTTTTGTTTGTAGGTGCAATCGCGCTGATTGGCGCGTTCGTAATGAGTTACGGTCTTGGCGCCGAGATGCTCAACTTCGGCGCGCTCATCGCCTTTATGGGTGTGAACGCCGCCGCTTTCATGCGCTACGTGGTGCGCGACCGAAAATGGACGCTGTCGTTTGTCCTGCCACCCGTTCTTGGATTCTTGATTTGTTTCTTGTTGTGGATGAGCCTGAGCCGCAAAGCGGTCATCGCCGGCACGATCTGGATGGCGGTGGGCATTGCCTTCGGCGCTTGGAAAACGCGCGGCTTCCGCGGTGATCTGGTCAACTTTGATATTCCAGCGGAAGAATAAGAGGGTTTTGTCATCCTGAGCGAAGCGAAAGACCCGCCGTGTCGTGCATCCAAAAAAACAGGTCCTTCACTTCGCTCAGAGTCTGTGACTTTTTGATGTCGTCAAAAATTCGATGTTGCAAACAAAATAGTTACGACGACAAACTCGCCACAAATGCAAAAAAGTCACAAACTCTCAGGATGACAATTAATTAGAAATTCACTCGACGTTCCAGCCACTCACTTCGACTTCAGGTTTCGCCGTGCCCATCGCGGCGGCGCGATACGTCCCCGTGATCTCGCGCTTTTCGCCGGGCAGCAATGAAATGTAATTGTCCTGCCAGACAACCGGCAGTATTTCCTCGCCGCCTTTGCCCTTGTCGAGCTTCAGGCGAACGAAAAACGCGAGGGTCTTGCTGGGATTTTCTAAAGTGACTCGCGTCGCCGCAACTTTGCCGTCACGCTCGCTGCGGCTCGATACATTCAGCCTTACCCTTGGCATCTGTGCCAGCGACCTATAGTCCGCATACGACGCCGTTGGAGTCGTGTACCAATTCGACTTTGACCAGTCAAGCGTTTCCGGTTTCGTTGAGAGCCAGTAGAAATTCGATCCGACCAGCTTGCCGCTGCCATCGGTAATACGAAGATCCAGGAAGTATGCCGGCGACAGTCCCTCGATCTGCGGAAGCTCAAACACTTTGACGGTGCTGTCGGCGGCAGCATCGAGCGCAGTGTCCTTCGAAAACTTCTGCGTTCCATCCAGATTGAATACCCGCGCCGCCAGCTTCAGTCCCTTAGCATCCACATATTGGCTGCTCACCAGCCACACCGAATGATCGTCGTATCCATAGACTGGGTCGAGTGTCTGCATCGCTTTCTTCGCGCCGAAATATCCGCCGCCCGGCCGCAAATAGTAATCGTAGAGATGCCAGATCATCGAAGGCCACGCGTTATTCAGCATCCACTGGATGACGCCCGTCGAGTTGTACTTGTTTCGGCTGTATCCCTCGTACATGGCGCGCACGCCTTCGTAAGTCATGAGCTGCGATTTGTAGGCGTAGTCTTCCGCGCTGGCGGCCTTGCCGTAGCGCGCATTCAGCGCATCGGTGAACACCTGTATCGTTTTGAAGGAGCCGCCGCCCGCATGGAAATTCCAGTACTGATCCAACGGCCCATCCACCGTCCACAGATGATCCTTGGGAACCATGCGCTCTACGCTCTCGATCGGCGGGACTGCAGGTCCCATACTGGTTTCTGTATTGAAGCCATAGGCACCGCCACATCCGCCCACGTTGCAGGATATTTCTTCCGAGTGCAGATGTTGATCCGTTTCCCAATAGGAGGGCGCTACGTATTCATAAGGCCCGCTCATCTTCACGCCGCTTCCGCCCGTCACCGTTGTCCGCTTCGCCGTGGCCGAAGACACGATCGGATTCGGCCACCGCAGGTCGGATTCAATCTTCAGGTACATCTCTTCCACGTCGGGCGGAGGAGGATTGTCGCTGCCATTCAGCCACATCACCATGCTCGGATGGCTCCTCAGCCGGTAGATCTGATCGCGCAAGGAGGACTTTGCGATCTCGAAGTCCTCATCTTTCCAGTTTCCCCAGTGTTCCCAGAAATCGCAGCAGCACCAGCCAGCCATCACCAGGATGCCTTCGCGGTCGGCCATCTCAAAAAATTCCTCGGTCTCGAGTTTGCCTTCCAGGCGGACCGTATTCAGCCCCATGTCACGCACATACTGGAACTCATCGGCAAGCCGCTCTGAAGTCTCGCGAAGCATCATGTCGGGCGTCCAGCCGCCGCCGCGAATCAGGATGTTCTTGCCATTGACCTTGAACAGGCGTTTCAAGCGATCCGGCGCCTGCTCGCTGACCTCGGATGTGATCTCGCGAATACCGAACTTCGTATGGGACACATCAGAAAGCGCACCGTCCATCTCGAACGAAAGCGTTAGATCGCACAGATTCGGCGTCCCCATCTGCGCCGGCCACCACAGCCGCGGATTGCTCAGGTTGAGCTGCGGATACTGATCCGGCGCGAAGAACACGTCTTTCGACTCTCCCGCCGCTAGTTCCACGGGCTGCGCGAATTCGATGTTTTCGATCCGGCCTTGCAGCCTCCCTTTTACCGGGCGATCGCTGGCATTTTTCACCAGCGCCGTTACCGTCAAGTGGGCGGCACTGGCACTGGCGTCGCCGACAGGCGAATCCACTTTCGAGAGCACTGCCGGATGCCGCAGCGCGACCGGTCCGCTGGTCGTCAAATACACCTCACGCCACAGCCCCATGTTCTTGTCGGGCGGCGCGGGATTCCAGTCCACGAAAGTGATTGCAAGATTGTTCTCGGTCGGCGCCCATACCTGCACCGCGAGCACATTGGCTCCGGGTTTGACGGCGGAAGTAATGTTGAACTCGTAGGTCCGCCATGCGCCGGCCACTTCGTTTGAGTTGGCGATCTGCTTCCCGTTAAGAAAAATGTTGGCGCGGTAGTTAATGCCGCGGAAGTTCAGCCACACGGTTTTCCCGGCATACACTGTGGGCAGTGTGAATTCCTTGCGGTACCACCATGAAACCGCATAGGGGCTGTCCGTGGGCATTGGAATATTCGAAAAATTGAAGCCGACGGGGTAGCTGACCCCTGGGTACTGCCGCAGATTCATGCCGTAAAAAGGATCGCGCAGCAGCTCGGTCTTTACTTGCGCTGCTACCACCGTGGTTGGGACATCCGCTTCAATCCAGTTCTTAGTCTCGAACGACTTGCTGGAGATTGCTTCCCCCGTTGCCGTCACTTTCGCGGACGACTGCAGGGTCCACCCTTCCCGCAATGGAAGCGTCAGCGTCGGAGCCGGCTGGAAGCTGGGCTGGGCGATTGCGACCGCCAGCGAAAAGAAGGGGATCAGGAGGCGCAGGATTTTCATGAAAGGGTCCTTGACGGAAAAGATGAAAAAATGGAACGCGGCGACGCATTCAGCCGGATCCGACCTACGTTCATAACATCTTTATTAATTCGATTCAATAGGGCATTTTGGGAGTAGCGTTTTCATTTGCGGGCCAAATTCATGGGGCGCAACGCAAGCTGCCATGAGAATCCTACTGCTCGCGAATGGTGCCGGCGCTAGAGGCGAAGCCGAGCTGCGCTCGGCTTGGACGGGCGAGGGCGCCCGTCCCCACACGATCTGGGCGGGTTCTGTCCTCCGGTTCTTCATACCTCGCTAGTTTATAATCATAAATTCTGGCTTCCTGCGTGGAGCTATCCGACGGAGCTATCTAAATTATGATTCGAACTCTTCAAAATGCGGGGCCACTCCTGAAGATCATTCTGGGCGCAATGCTCGTCTTTATCTGTGCCTCGATGGCGATCACACTCATTCCCGGTGGGATCGGCTCCAGCCTTGGCATTGGCGCGCCTCCGGCTGGCGTTCTGGCCAGCATTGGCGACCAAACCGTGACCGTGCCCGAAGTGCAGCGTGAAGCCAAGGCGATGATCCGGCAGCAGTTTCCTAAGGGTGGACCGCAGGCCAGCATGTTGCTGCCCTATTTTGCCAGTCAGGCGGCCGAGCAACTCATCAATGAGAAAGCGCTGGTTGCCGAGGCGCACCGCATGGGTCTGCGCGTCAGTGACGACGAACTTCGCGATGAGCTCCAACACGGGCAGCTCGGCTCCATGCTCTTTCCCGACGGCAAATTCGTGGGGCAGGAAGAGTACGAAAACTTCGTCCAGCGCAATGACTTGACGGTGCCTCAGTTTGAAGGGCTGGAGAAGGACTTTATTCTCGTCCGCAAGTTGCGCGCTCTGGTTTCAAGCAGCGCCTTCGTGGGCGACACCGAAGTTCGCGACGAATTCAACCGCCGCAACACCAAAGTGAAATTCGAATATGCCGTAATCACGCAGGCCGACATCCTGAAGGGACTGCACCCTACCGATGAGGAACTGAAGGCTTTTTACGAACGCAACAAGGCGACCTATAACAACTCCATCCCGGAGAAGCGGCAGATTAAGTACGTCGTCGTCGATAGCGCGAAGATCGCGACCGCGACGAACGTTACCGATCAGGATCTTCAGGCTTACTATGATCAGCACCGCGACGAATATCGCGTGCCCGAACAGGTGAAGGTCAGCCACATTCTGATCAAGACTCCTCTCCCCGCGCCCGGTGCGAAGGAAGATGAGAAGGCCATCGCCGATGCGCGCGCGAAAGCTGAAGGGGTGTTGAAAGAACTGAAGGCGGGTGGGGATTTTGCCAAGCTCGCAGAAAAATATTCTGATGATCCCGGAAGCGCAAAGAGCGGAGGCGACCTGGGCTGGATCGGCCGCGGCCGCACCGTCCCTGAATTCGAGAAGGCCGCCTTTTCACTCGGCAAGGGACAGACCAGCGACCTGGTCAAGAGCAGTTACGGCTTCCATATCATCCGCGTCGAAGACAAGCAGGAGGCTCATCTCAAGACGCTCGCCGAGGTGAAGAGCGAGATCGAAGAAAAAGTGAAGCAGCAGAAAACGGCGCGGGCTACCGAAACGGCAGCGAACGCTTTGCTCAGCCAGGCGCGTACAGACGGATTCGACAAAGCAGCAGCCGCCAAAGGTCAGGCCGCAGTGACCACCGAATTCTTCAGCCGAACCGATCACTTGCCTGGACTGGCCGCGAATCCGCAGTTTATGGACGCAGTCTTCAACGAAGCGGACAAGGCTCCGCCCGATGTGGTGCAGGTCCCGCAAGGCTACGTGGTTTTCCAGTTGCTCGCCATAAAGCCCCCGGCTACGCCCAGGTTCGAGGAGATTCGTTCGCGGGTCGAGAGCGAGTTCAAGAACGAGCGCGCCGCCTTTCTGCTGCAACAGAAGACGCAGGAACTTTCCGATCGCGCCAAGGCGGCGCACGATTTGAAAAAAGCTGCCAAGGATCTGGGTGCGACCGTGAAGACGAGCGACTTGGTTCCGCCCGATGGCCAGGTCCCTGATATCGGATCGATGACTAGCGCGAGCGCGATCTTCTCATTGAAGCCAGGCGATATCAGCGGGCCGATCACCGCCGGCGGCAATGGCGTGGTCGCTCAACTTCTGGAAAAGCAGATACCGACGGATCAGGAATTCGTCGCGAAGAAAGATGAGATCCGGCAGTCGCTCCTTGAAGCCAAACAGAACGATTTGTTCGGGTTGTTCGTTGCGAACCTGCGCAAGGACATGGAAAAGTCCCACCGGCTCAAGGTTAATCAGGAAGAGATGAAGAATCTGACTCGGCAAGGTCGCCAAGAAGGCTCGTAGAGAAGAAGTTCTCAGTTCTCAGTTCTCAGTGGAGTCGGTGCGACATCCGCTGAACGACTGAGAACTGACAACTGAGAACTGAGAACTGATTTTGAATGTCATTCCCGCGCGCCAGCGGAATTCTGCTTCATCCCACTTCGCTGCCTTCGCGCGGCGGGATTGGCGACTTTGGTCCGTCGGCGTATGCATTCGCGGATTTTCTCGCCTCCGCGCGGCAGGGTCTCTGGCAGGTGCTGCCTCTCGGCCCGCTCGGGTATGGAGCATCGCCTTATTCCTCCACTTCCGCTTTTGCTGGGAATCCGCTGTTGATTAGCCTGGAGCGGCTCGCCGATCGGGGCTGGATTGACCGCGCTCGGGTCGACGCTTTAGCCGATGGGGTCGGGTTCGTCGATTACTCGTCGGTTTTTCGCCGGAAACTGCCACTGCTATTCGAAGCTGCGAGCAACTTCGTGCGCTCCGCTGCACCGAACGGCCGCTCTCGTTATGAAACCTTCTGCCGGCAAAACCAATGGTGGCTCGATGACTTCGTTCTCTTCGATGGTTTGCGTGCGCGCTTCAAGCTGGAGAGCTGGAACCACTGGCCCCGCGAACTGGCTCATCGCGATCCGGCGGGGATCAAGAAGGCGCACGAGGAAATGCTCGAGGATCTCGATATCCGCCGCGTCGTGCAGTTTTTCTTCTTCGAACAGTGGCAGGCGCTTCGAGCCTATTGCGCGCAACGTTCGATTCGCGTCGTGGGCGACATTGCGATCTTTGTAAATTTTGACAGCTCCGATGTCTGGACCCACCCCGATCTGTTTCGTCTGAACTCCGACCTCGATCCCGAAGTCGTCGCCGGCGTGCCTCCGGATTTTTTCAGTAAAGACGGCCAACGCTGGGGCCATCCTCTTTATCGCTGGGACGTGATGCAGCAGCAGGGATATTCATGGTGGATCGACCGTATGCGCTGGGTCACGCACAATTTCGACTACATCCGCCTCGATCATTTCCGCGGATTTTCCCAGTTCTGGGAGATTCCGGCAAGCGAACCAACCGCGATTCATGGCCGCTGGGTGGACGGTCCCAAAGATGATTTATTCGTGAAGCTGCGCGAGGCTCTGGGCGGGCTCCCATTTTTCGCCGAGGATCTCGGATACATCACGCCCGACGTGCATGCCCTCCGCGAACGCCTCAAGATTCCCGGCATGGCCGTGCTGCAATTTGGGTTTGGCGATGCCGGCGCGCACACCCATCTCCCGCACACCTTTACAACCGAGAAGGTGGTATATACCGGCACGCATGACAACGACACGTTGCTCGGCTGGTGGGCATCGGGCGCAACGGAACACGAGCGTCAGCAAGTCGCAGCATACCTCGGCCGATGTGATGACGGCGTCAACTGGGCGATGATTCGCGCTGCCTCCAATTCTGTTGCCAGCATGTGCATGGTGCCGATGCAGGATGCGCTGGACCTGGGAAGCGATGCGCGTATGAATGTGCCCAGCCACGGAGGAGGGAACTGGCGCTGGCGTTTTGGCGCCGAGTCGCTGCGTCCGGAGCTGGCAGCAAAACTTGCCTCGCTCGCCGAAGTCTCCGACCGGCTTCCGCAGCCGTTGCCTGCGACTGCGAGTGAAGATTGGGCGGCTTGAGTAGTGTATTCTCGCCTTCGAAGCAAGACTTGGCGGCGTCTCCCGTCTCGCCGGGACGCTATTCATAGTTGAGAGCTAGTTCGCGCAACCCCAATCCGGCACACTTGCACCGCGTCCTCGAGTGCACGCGCCAACTCGTCTCCCAGCGATTTCAATTCTTCCTGCCGCATCCGCTTCTGCAGGGACTCGAACAGTTTGCGCTCTTCCTTGCGGATGTGCACGGAGAGCAACTTTGCGAACATTTCCAGTTCGCCGTGATTCATCGTACCCTGCTCGGCGTTGAGGAAATAATTCCGCAATCGCTCGTGTTCTGAGCTGAGTTCCTCCACTAGAGCGGCGAGTTCCGGAAAACGCTGGGCAGCCGGAAACAGAACCTTTTCTTCCGCCGCGAAATGGAACTGAACTTCATTCGCATAGTGCTGATGCACTTCAAGTTGCCACGCACCTAGATCCACGGTGGCGGCTTGCAGCGCCCGTTCCAGTCGCACGCAGAGTGCCAGCGCGTTATGGTGTTGACGCGAAAGCTGGGTCAGGTTCGGGTCGCGCAGCATAGATCTATTATCCTCCTTTGCTAAATCCGCCCGCATGTTCAACAATGAATAGTTGCCCCTGGCCGCGCGGCCGGTTCCGCTTCCGCTTCCGCCGGTGCGCCAGAGAAAACGTAAGGAGCCTTCATGCCCGCAACTGGAGAACTTATCCGCCTCATGAATTACATCGACGACATCGCCACCACCCTGCGCCGCATCAGCGCCAGCATCCCCGCTATGACCAAAGAGGAGTGCGCCCGCCTTGCCGAATATATCCATAAGTCCGAACCCAGCTATGAGAGCGTGCTTGCGCGCCTCGACGAGGCGGGCAAATAGTGGCTGAAGTCCGCACGGTTGCCGTAATCGGCGCCGGCATCATGGGCCGGGGCATCGCGCATGCGGCCGCGCTTGGCGGCTATCGCACCATTCTCGAAGACCTTCTTCCGAACGCCCTGCGCAAGGCGGAGACGGAGATCCGCACCAATCTCGACAAAGCCGTCGAACTCGGTAAGGTCAATGCCACCGATGCCGACGCAGCTTTTTCCCGCCTGGAGTATGCCGGTTCCATCGATCAATCCGCCCGCGATGCCGATCTCGTCATTGAGGCCGTTCCCGAGGAAATGGAATCGAAGATCGAAATCTTCACCATGCTCGACAAGATCTGCCGTCCTACCACGATTCTCGCCTCGAACACTTCCTCGCTCAGCGTCACCGAGATCGCAAGCGTTACCTATCGCGCTGAGAAGTGCGTTGGCATGCACTTTTTCAATCCCGTACACAAGATGAAGCTGCTCGAAATCGTGCGCGCGCTCGAAACCGATGACGACACGCTGGCCGCCGTCGTCGAAGTCGGCAAACGCATGCGCAAAGAAGTCGTCGTGATCAAAGAGGCTCCGGGCTTCATCACCAGCCGTATCAACGCCATGATTGGGAATGAAGCTTTCTACATGCTCCAGGAAGGCATCGCCAGCGCCGAAGATATCGACAAAGCTCTCAAGCTCGGCCTGAATCATCCCATGGGACCGTTCGAACTCGTCGATCTGGTCGGCCTCGACACTCATCTACTCATCCTCGAATACCTACATAAATCTCTCGGCGAAAAATTTCGGCCGTGCCCGCTGCTGGTGCAATACGTGAAAGCCGGAAGGCTTGGCCGGAAGTCGGGGCGGGGTGTGTTTGAGTATCCGGAATTACTGACCAGCGCTTCAAAGACCTAAGGACAACACGCGTTATACTTTACACTCTGATGTGGCCTACGCTCCCGCTCGGGGCGACGGTGATTTTGTTTCTCGTCCATCTTTTTCGAGGGTTGATACCTTCCCCCATTTCCCGCAAACCATTCAATATAAAGTGGTTACCTGTATCATCTACAGGGCTTAGTTCCAAGATCCCAACCTTGGATCGGCTCGCTCCTAACGCGCTCCCGTACTGAGGCCGTCACCGTTGTCGCGCTTGGCTGATTGTGGGTCTGTGATGGCTGGCACACTTGTTTGTGATGGAAAAAGGCGGCTCGGAGAAGCGGCGAATCTCAGCGACGGGACGTTTCCTGTTGCCTTCACTTAAGGAAACGTCTCGTCGTCCCCGAGTTTTCAACGTAGAATCTTTTGCACTCTTACCACAGTCTGTACCGATGTCACTATTATCAGTAGATTCACTGGGAAGGCCACTAGCAGCCCATACAGGAACATTTCTAATCTCCGGCAATCCCATTCCCAGCACCAGGAGTACAGCCATTGTAGCGATCCTAATTTTCGCCTTCCGAACTACTCGCAATAATAGCTTGCGATCGAAGGCGTCGACAGGAGTTCGAGGCGGCACAGGGGGTATCGCGAACTCCTTGGCTGATTTCCTTATGATGAGCACAGCCCCAAGGCCACTAGCAATACACACGCCCACTGAACAAGCGAAGAATGGCACCAGTCTTTTTATGAAGGTCTTTATCATGTTCTCCATGCAGGCTCTTTCCCTTCACTGACCGAATTCATGTTGTGGGCGCGAACGCGATTCCACCCAGCGATCCGCTTAGTCAACGGCCAAGACCTACGCCGCTGCGTCGATCTCTGACTGACTCGATGGGCTCGCGGATTTCCTGAATAGGAGAGGTGATAATAGCCGTGATGTATGCAGGGTGATGAAACTCCAGGTGCATACCGCGACCGATGAAGCGCATCTTGAGCATGGAACCGCCCCAGGTCGAGCCTGCGATGGTCACCTGAACCGGTTGCGGACAGTATTGCGGATGTCCTGAGATCAGCACCGAACCCTCGCCTAGAAGCAGTACCGTGTAGAAGTGGTGCTGAGTTCGAATCTGCAGCATGGTGTCAGGCGGCAGACCTTCAAGGAACACGCCTCCCTCGATTTCGGACTGGACGAGATTCCGATTCACTTCATCGCTGAGGCTGGGATGAGGCGTGAACATGATTCGTTGTACCGAAGTTTTGGCCGCCAGTTACAACATTAATAGTAGTTGGCCGGACGTGATCAGTTCACAGTACTTTCGATAGCATGCTCATGGTTATTGGAGACGACAGTGGAATCTCACCCTTCAAAAACAAAGGGCAGGGCACCCGCCGACAGCGAAACCGCGACGTGGGGCGTCCGGTTATTCTTGCGCCCCTTGCGCGCGGTCAACATGATGCCGCTGAGGTGGATGCGCTGGCGCACCCGCCCCTTGCAAAAATCGCAGGGAGCGGGCCACCCCCGCTCGTAAGCCCGGGGCTACTGATTGATATCCTGCTTCGCCTCTAGTCGCTTCACCAATCCGTCTACATAGCTCTTCTGGTTGTCCGGAGCTCCTGCCAGCGCTAGCTTCATTTCCTTTGCGGCGTCGTCAAACTTGCCTTGTGAGCAGTACATGCGAGCCAGCCCCGAATGCACGAACCATTGGTCGGGATGTTTCTTCGCGTTTTCGCGAAAGATTGCAAACGCTTCGTCACTGCGCTTTTCGCCTTGCAATCCGCGAGCGAAGAAATGGATCTGCAGCGGGCTGGCCATGTCGAGCGCTTTCTTCTGCGCGGCTGCGGCCTCGTCTTTGCGATTGAGCGCGGTCAGGACTTTCGACTTGGTTAGCTCGTTATCGTAGCGGTCTTCATTTTCGATGGATTTGTTTACGTACGCCAGCGCCTCATCCGGAGCGATCTTTTCTGCGAGCAAATAATTCGCAGCCTCGTCCCCGCTCATCCACGTGTACTGGGAAAGATTACGAAGCTGTTTCTTCAGACTGGCCTGCACCACGTCGTGCACATCGACTGAGACCTTGAAGGGGACTGCGATCTTTTCCCATTCCAGTTTAACCACGGCCGAATCCTTCTGCAGGTCGTCGAAGTCGTAGGTCAGGGCGTTGTGTATGTCCGCGGCATTGGTCTTCACAGTTACGCGGAGCGCATCTTCTTTTTCGTCGTAGGTAAAGGATCCCCAGGAAGTCGAGTTCTTCGAAAAAATGATCGTCCATTCATCGGCGGCCGGGATCATGTGCAGCCCGTAAGTCCCCTTGTCGAGCGGCTTGCCTTCGACTTGGACTGGATCGCTGAACGTGATCGTCGTGTTTTCGTTGGCTCCGGCACGCCACACTTTGCCGTACGGAACCAGGGCATCCCAAACCTTGCGATCATTCACCAGCGGCCGGTGATAGCTAATCGTGATATCGGTGATGCCGATGCGTTGTGAGATCTGCGCCCGCTGGCTCTGCAGGGGCAGATCGAGTACGAACGACTGCGCTGGGCTCACGCCCGACATGGCTGCCATCAGCAGGCAGAACAGGAATACTCGCAAAGTTCGTCGAAACATGGGGAATGCCTCCTTCAATGTGCGTCCATCGCAATTTGTTGCATGCGGGCCGCGGATTGCGGTCCCTGGTCGGCTATCTTAGACGTGCTGCCCTGCCTGCGGTGAGCAGGAGTACAGAGTTTAAATCGAGAGCGCCTTTGTGCTTCTTTGGGCATAGACGCCGGTTGCCGCGCCTAAGACGCGGCAAGTCGCGTCTCTACGGGAGGTCTCACACCTTGCTCTTGTGCTATATTTCTCCCCAAACTTCAGGAGGATTTATGCGCCCACTTGGTATCACCCTGGTCGGTCTCTATCAGATTCTGCGCGGTGTAATCGGGGTGGTGTTTGGACTCTCCATTCTGCTGTTCGCCGGGCTGGCCGCCAACCTTGCTTCCTTAGCCGCCGAAGGCAATGCCGTCGAAGATATTTTGCATAGATTCGGCCACTTGGCTGGCCTTGGCATCATCGTGTTTGCGGTTGTGCACATGATCGCGGGATACGGCGTCCTGCAAATGCAGAACTGGGGACGTCTGCTGACGCTTCTGTTTTCCGCGATAGGGCTCGTGTTGGTTCTCCCCGGTGTCTTTGTAGCGAATATTTTTTGCTTGCTGTTCGGGGCGATTAACGCGGCCTGCATCTTCTATCTGGCCATGCCCCCGATCAAGCGCGCCTTCCACGCCGCAGGCGACCCGGTGCGAATGGCGGTCTGAGTAAGCGCTTGCGTGACAGTCGTTGAGCCTTCAGCCGTAGAGATGCGGCTTGCCGCGTCTCGCTTTGCTACCTGAGTGTCCGTCCGCGAACAAATCGAGCAGGAAATCCGGCAGCGCGGACCGATGCCCTTCTCGCGCTACATGGAGATCTGCCTTTACGATCCCACTGCCGGTTACTATTCGCGCAACGCAGAACAATTCGGCAAAGCCGGAGACTTCTATACCTCGAGCGACGTTCATGCCGTCTTCGGACGCCTGCTCGCGCGACAGTTAGACCAGAGGTGGCAAGCGCTCGACCGGCCTCATGAAATCGAAATCCTCGAACTTGGCCCCGGCCGTGGTCTGTTCGCGCGCGATGTGCTCGATTGGTCGAACAAGAAGTTCCCCGACTTCTTCGCCAGGCTCACTTACACCTTGCAGGAATCGTCGCCGGCGCTGCGCGTAAAACTGCGAGATACTCTCGAGAATCACATCCGTGGCGGCAAAGCGATAATTTCCGGGGAATCGCCGGAGGAACCGCCCACGATTCATCGTAGCCTCCCACCCGACGCGCCCTTGATTGTCTTCGCCAACGAATTCTTTGATGCTATCCCGGTAGAAATTCTTGGGACTGCTGGCAAACTCCACATCGCGCTCGAAAACAATTGCCTGCACGAGATCTGGCTCCCGCCGCTCGATGAAGAACTGGAATTCCTCGACCGCTACGGCGTTCATCCCGAAGCCGGCGAGCGCATCGAAATCCCCCTCCTGGCGCAGAGCTGGATCCAGCAAATCGTGCACTCAATCTCGCGCGGCTTCCTGCTGATTATTGACTACGGCTACACGCGCAACCAACAACTCGCTGGTCGCTATCGTGGAACGCTCATGGCGTATCGCAGTCACTCGGCCAGCCCGGACCCCTACGAGGCGCCCGGCGAGCAAGACCTCACCGTCCACGTCAATTTCACCGCGCTCGGCGGTGCATGCGAGCAAGCCGGGATGCAGGTCGAAAAGCTCCTTACGCAATCACAATTCCTGATGGGCATTGGCGAGAGAAATCAGTTTGCCGACGCCTTTGAAGACTGTCGCGTGCCGCAGGAACGGGCGAAGGTAGCGCTCCAGCTCAAACACCTGGTTACCCCGGTTGGCATGGGAGAGAATTTTCAAGTGTTTATGGCCAGCCGAGCCGTCGATCTTGAGACTATGAAGCGCCTGAGTGGCTGAGGTTTTGAGCTATTTTAATGCGGTCATTGGAGATAGATAGATGGCGGGCCATCGAAGGGCTATACTTACTCCGACTTACCGGAGGGTAGTTATGAAGCGCTTAGTCTTGGTTGTTGCTGTCGTCTTCCTCCTTAGCTGGTCATGTTTTGCTCAAACAAGCTCCGACGACTCTCCGGCTACGAAGGCGGATGTCGAAAGATATTTTCAAATCACCGGGTCTCACGACATGATGAAGAAGTATTTGGCGGCGATGGCCCAAAGTATGCACCAGATGTTCCACGAGCAATATTTGAAGCACAAGGACAATCTACCCACCGACTACGAATCGAAGATCGTTTCGATGATGGATGACATGCTTCAGAATATGCCGATGGATGAAATGACGCAGGCTATGGTTCCGGCATATCAAAAGCACCTCACCAAGGGCGACATCGACAATCTGGTTGCATTTTATTCCACGCCCACCGGGGCAAAATTATTGCGTGAGATGCCATCCATGCTTGCCGAGGCGATGCAAAGTATGATGCCGATCATGACCAAGTACATGGAGACGATCCAACAACGGCCGCTAAAAGAGACTGACGTCATGATCGCCCAGTCCAAGAAACAGTCTGACGCTAAGACTCCTGCCACTCACAATTAAGAACTGCACCCTGACCGCCGGACCGACACAGACCAAGGCCGCCCCCTAGCCTTGCCTCGTACCAAAGACGGGGTACCAAAGGTGTGCACCATTTTCGTTGCTATTTAACATTCCTGAAATATCTTTGCAGTAAACTACGAATGATGAGCTTGCCCCGGATCCCTCGCTCCGCGCTGCCCCTGCAGGTCGCCGCCGTCTGTTACCGGCGGGTGAATTCGCACGCCGAGTTTCTATTGGTCAACACCAACGGCGGCAACAAGTGGACGTTTCCCAAGGGAGCCCCCGAACCCCGCCTCTCGCATAGCCAGGCTGCTGAACGCGAGGCCAAAGAAGAAGCGGGCGCCGTCGGCATCATCGAGCCCCGCCATTTCCACATCTACGTGCATTCCAAGGGCGTCTTCTGGCAGCCTGGAGGCGTGCAGGAATATGTGGTCAAAGCTTTCTTGATGGAAGTCCGCCAAACCCGGCGTCCGGAGGAAGACTTCCGCAATCCCACCTGGTTCGACGCGGAAAAGGCCCGCGCTATCTTGGCCAAGGGCCGCGAAGTCAAATATGCTCACGAACTCCAGACCGTGATCGACCGCGCGCTCGAGCACCTTGGCGTAGCGCGCATGGCTGCGGCTCGCTAGCGCTCGTGGATCGACGGGCGTCCTCGCCCGTCCAGGCGGCTCAGCCGGTCTTCAAGCCGACGGCCAGCGCCAATTTCGCTGAGTAGATGGTCAAGTGGCGGTCACTAGCGGCCGCGCTCTTCAATCACTACGTCCGCTCCAGGCAAAACGCGTTCACCGAAAATTTCCTTACGCAAGGCCGCGAAATCGGGCCAATCGCCGGGCGGCGAGGACGATCCCTCCGGAACGATGCGGGCAATCCCTGCGCCGCGCTCCCGGAGTTCGACTGTCTTACCGGCACGTAGCCAAGCCTTCAGACGCTTGGTGTCCCGAAGCTGTCTAATATTTATGCTAGGCATACACGATTGTGCCACCACTCGTGACACGTCGCCAAACGGCTCGGACTAGCGATCCATCGAGCTGATAACCGAGAGCTGACAGCAGCCGCCCGCCCTGGTCCGTTATATTTAAATAGAGACAACCATGATTCAACTCTCCGGCGCCGGCAAGCGCTACGGTCACAAGCTTTTATTTGAGAACGCCGACTGGCTGATCACGCCCGAATCCCGCATCGGTCTGGTCGGGGCGAACGGCACCGGCAAATCCACCATCATGAAAATCCTTGCCGGGACCGAGTCGCTCGACTACGGCACCATCTCGCGCGCCAAGGGCATCTCCACCGGATACCTTCCGCAGGACGGTCTCACCATGACCGGCCGCACCATTTTCGCCGAGTGCCTGTCCGTGTTCGCCGAGCTCGACGCCATCGAAAAAGAAATGGAGGCGCTCACCCGCAGCATGTCGGAACTCGATCACGCGGGCCCCGAATACTCAAGCGTCGCCGACCGTTACCAGAAGCTCGAACACGAATTCGTCGCCCGCGACGGCTACACGCTCGAAGCGCAGGTCGGTCAGGTTCTCAGCGGTCTCGGCTTCCACCGCGACGACTGGACCCGCTTGACCGAAGAGTTCTCCGGCGGCTGGCAGATGCGCATCGCCCTCGCCAAACTCCTGCTCCAGAAGCCCAACCTGCTCCTGCTCGACGAGCCTACCAACCACCTCGATCTCGAAGCCCGCAACTGGCTCGAGGAGTACCTGACCACTTATCCCTACGCGTTCGTCCTCATTTCGCATGACCGCTACTTTCTCGACATCACCGTCAAGCGCATCGTGGAAATCTGGAACAAGCAGATGCATTTCTACGCCGGCAACTACGACCAGTATCTCGCCGGCAAGACCGCGCGCAAGGAGCAGCTAGAATCCGCTTACAAAACTCAGCACGACCGCATCGAGCAGCTCGAAGTTTTTATCAATCGCTTCCGCTACACGGCGACGAAGGCGAAGCAAGTCCAGAGCCGCATTAAAGAGCTCGAAAAAATGGAGCGTATCCAGATTCCGGAAGAAGAGAAGACTGTCCATTTCTCCTTTCCGCAGCCGAACCCGAGCGGGCGCATCGTCGCCGAGTTTGCGAACGTCGCTAAGAATTACGGTGAATGGGGGGCTGGAGAACACAAGGTTTTCGAGAAGGTCAGCTTCATGATTGAGCGCGGCGAGCGGATCGCATTAGTCGGAGTCAACGGCGCAGGGAAGTCTACTCTGATTAAACTGCTGGCGGGCGAAGAGCCACTCTCCGCCGGCGAATACAAGCTAGGCCACAACGTTGAGCCCGACTATTTCGCCCAGGACCAATACAAGGAACTCGATCCGGAAGCTCGTATCCTCGACGACCTTGGAGAACTCTCGGCAGCCTCCACGCAAACCCAGTTGCGAAGCCTGCTTGGCTGTTTTCTTTTCTCGGGCGACGATGTTTTCAAGCGCATCGGCGTCCTCTCCGGGGGCGAGCGCAATCGCTATGCGCTGCTCAAAATGCTGCTGCACCCGGCCAACTTCCTGCTGCTTGATGAGCCTACGAACCACCTCGACTTGCGCGCCAAAGACGTGCTGCTTGAAGCCCTGATGAAATATACCGGCACCGTAGTCTTCGTATCGCACGACCGATATTTCATCGACAGACTGGCGACGCGAGTGTTCGAGATTGGCGATGGCAAAGTAGAGATCTATCCGGGAAATTACGAGGACTATCTCTGGCGGAAACAGGAAAGAGCCGCGGTTGCGGAGGAAATACCGAAGGAGTCCGCTATCTCATCGAGGTCTTCGCCGGTGCCAGTGAACGGAGACCGTGCGCCCGCCGCCGAGGCTGCCGAACCCAAAGGCAAGCGCCTGAATCCGATCAAGCGCCAGCAGATGGAAGATCGTCTGCACGAAATCGAAGAAGAGATTGCGCGCGCCGAATCTGCGATTGCAGTGTCTGAAACGCTGCTCCAGAGCTTTGTGAGCGCGGAAGAAACGCATCGTCAGACCCAGGAACTCGCCCAGCGGAAGAATGATCTGCATGACCTGATGAAAGAGTGGGAAGAGCTATCAGGGGCACTTGAAACGGCGGGCTAATAGTCCAGTCGTGCACGACGCCGGAACCAACCGAGGAAAGTGAGCATTGATCCGCCTGTTAAACAGTTGGCAACGGGAATCCGATGGAGCAATCCATAACGAGCGTAGTAGACGGCCAAGTGTTTGATTTTCGGGCGCCGCCAATTGCATACGCCGCCAATGCACGAGAGCACGTAGTATCCGATGACGTGATTGAATATCTCCCGATCGAACCTCAAGTGCTTGGACGTCTTCACGTCGATCAACATGTCATCAACTATAGGGTCTGCATCGGCACCTCCCACGAGTTCGGACGCGGTGCCGAACGTCGGATTGAGGATGCAGCGCTTCTCCGCCCGGCAAAAGCGAGGCCGGACGAGAGCGAGCATGCGCTCAAGATCATCAACCAGTGCTTTCCGGGGGCGTTTGAAAATACGCGGATCGACTATACCAGCGCGGAAGATTACATCCAGGTAAGCAAGATCGACAGACGACTCGATCAGATCTCGTGGTGGTCGGCGCTGTGAAGAACGCAAGAACTGACTATGGCGCTGTTTCGCCTGCTCGAACAGCGTTGTGGCCTTTTTGCAGGTTGCGGCGTCGGAAGATGCGCACAGGTCGCCGAGAGCCGCTTCGGCTACCCAATCACTTGTTTTTGCGGCCGGATTGAGCTTCTGAATGGGCTGCTCAGGAAATCTTTTCGGCCATTGGTTTCCGGCGACGGTTCATAATCTCAGTCCTCGAGTCTCTTCCAAAACACATTTTACGGCAAGCTCGGAGTTGTTGTGGCCGCGGACACCCGGCCGAGCTGCGCTCGGCTTGGACGGGCGAGGGCGCCCGTCCCCACACGAGCAACGGCAGACGCGGCGAGCCGCGTCTCCACGAGAAATTGTCGCTGATAGCCGCCTTACCCGCCTTGCTTCAACTCCGTGAGCACTTGCTTTGCGATTTCCTTGAGCGTCTCGAACACGCCCACGCCCTGGAAGGCTACAGCCTCCACCACCGACTCGTTTTTCTTGCGCAGTTCTTTGGAGAGAGCATCCACCGGCAACACATTCGGCAGGTCGCGCTTGTTCAGTTGCAGCACGTAGGGAATCTTGTTGAAGTCGTAGCCGTGTTCTTTCAGGTTGGCCATCAGGTTATCGAGCGCCTCGACGTTGGCGTCCATGCGCTCCTGCTGGGAATCGGCCACGAATACGATGCCGTCCACTCCGCGGAGGATCAGTTTGCGGCTGGCGTCATAAAAAACCTGTCCCGGAACCGTGTACAGGTGAATGCGCGTCTTGAAGCCCCGCACTGTACCCAGATCCAGCGGCAGGAAATCGAAAAACAAGGTTCGATCAGTCTCGGTGGCCAGCGAGATCATCTTCCCCTTCTGCTGTTCGGCTGTTTTCTGGAAGATGAACTGCAGATTCGTCGTCTTACCGCCCAACCCGGCGCCGTAATAGACGATCTTGCAGTTGATCTCGCGTGCTGCGAAGTTGATGAAACTCAAAAGGTTTCCTCAGAAACTCCTGCGAAAAAGACCCTCGCGAACCACTCCCTCAACGCGCCAGCCTCTCGCTACAAATCCACCTGACTACAGTATCGGATACTGCTGGTTTTTATACCACACCGGAAGCTCCTGGCGCTGGTTACCCACGTTTACTAAACCAACACGAGGTCAAATACTTAGCAGCTCCACTCGCTATCGCGGCGTCGGCAGGGGATAATATCCGCGCTTCGCATACACCTTCACGTCCCGACGCCGCACCACTACTTCGATCTCGCGGTAGCCTCCGATGCCCGCCTTGGGGGAATAACCCAGGGTGTACTGATTTCGCGCGTCTCCGATCGCCCGCGCGTATGCCCGCTCGATGTCGGCTTGCGCCATCTCGCTGTACACCGTGCCGCCTCCAGTGGCGTTGACGTATTTCGGTAGAATGTCGCTGTAGCCCAGCACTGCCCCCGTCTTCGGCAGGTGGATCCGCTGCAGCTTGTCGTATACCGGGATGGCTGCGCCTTCCACTCCCACCGCGTACACGGTGATGTTCTGCGTCTGCAGCACTTTCAGGGTGTCTTTGTAGCTCGCGGTCGAGCCCTGCTCCCGTCCGTCGCTGATGATGAAGATGATCTTCCGCCGCGCCCGGTCGCGCTTCGAAAGATCGCGCGCCGCCAACAGAATCGCGTCATTGAGTACGCGCGCGACCTTCGGCGGGGCGCTCACCGGGGTCACGGGAGTGTCAATCGGATGGCCATTGATGTACGGGCCCTGCGGACCGAGCGGCCCGCTTGTCACCGGAGGTCCGTTATTTGCTCCGCTGTATCCCTTGACCTGGTTCAGAGTCGCCGTCAACTGCTTGCCCACGCCGGTGAAGTCTGCCACCCGGCCCACCGTGCTGCTGTAAGTGTAGATCCCGACTTCATCGAACTGGCTGAACGCTCCCTGCAGCGCCGATAGGGTCTCCTGCACTTTCTTCAACCCTACGTCAGGCATACCAGTGTCGATGACCACCGCCGCCGACAGCGGAAACGGATCGCTGGTGAAAAACTTCAACGTCTGCTTCTGCCCACTTTCCAGAACTGAAAAATCTTTGGGCAACAAGCCGCCGACCAACCGTCCCTGGTTGTCTGTTACGGTGACCGGGACCAGCACCAGGTTTGTGGTCACCGTGATCTTGTAGAGATCCTCCCCGGTTTCTGAATCCTTCGGCACGCTGCCCGCGGGGACCGTCCTGACCGGAGGCATCGGCGGCGGGGCCGGTTTCTCATCTGTCTTGTCACCCGCCTTCTCACCCGCCGAATCCGGAGCGCTCCGGGGCATTTCCTTCGAACCGGTGGTCACCCCCGCGCCGGAATTATCCGCCGGCGGCGCACCCGGTTGGGCCTCGTCCTCCGCCTCCTGCCGCGGGCTGGGTGGCTCCGGCGGCGGTATCGGACGCGTGGCCGACGGAGCGTCCGGGATGTCCTCGGGCTTCTGTTGCGCCGCCAAAGCGCCCGCCAGCAACAATGTCAGCCCCAAAATCAATACCGCGTGAGTTTTCGTGACCATCCCCGGAATCCTCTATCTTTCTTTCTTCGACTGCCTTTCTTCGACTACTTTTTCATCAATTCAGATGCCTAACCGTGCCCTCTCGGTGCATCTAACCGTCACAGGTCCTTACAGGATAGACTAGCAAAGTCTCGGGATAAATACGCTGATGCCTAAATTGCATTGCAAACCGTGCCTGTCCGCGGGTTTCTTCGCTCTGGCCATGTTCTCCCTCACGACGCTTGCCCTGGGAACCCTCGTCCTGATGACGCTTGCTCTCATGACGACCCTGTCGCTTCCCGCAGCCGCGCAGAATCCGCCGGTTCCTCCACCTCCGGCGAACCCTGGCGTCTCTTCGACCGGCCCTACGTCCAATACCAATTCCGCTCCCCACACCCGCTCCACTTCGGACGACCAGGCGCAAGACCAGTCGGTCGAGACCCTGAAGGTCAATGTCGAAGTCGTCCAGTTGTTTTTCAACGTCAAGGACAAGCATGGCGCGCTGATTCCCAACCTGAACAAGGACAACTTCGACCTGTTCGAAGACGGCCAGCCCCAGACCATTAAATATTTCAGGGCCGAGTCCGACCTCCCGCTGACCCTCGGCATCCTGCTCGACACGAGCGGCAGCCAGTTGCGCGTCCTCGATATGGAAAAGGAAGTTGGAGGTTCGTTTCTCGAGAGCACCATGCGCGCCAAGGACGAGGCCTTCGTGATCAGCTTCGGCACCGACATCGAGCTTCTGCAAGATTTCACGAGCTCGGTCAGCCGGCTCAGACATGCGCTCAACGACGCCAAGATGAACAGCGGTGGAGTTAGTTGTTCCGGAGGTCCGATTGGCCCGCAAGGCCCGATCCCGTGCCCTTCGACCGGTCCACGCGGCACCGCGCTCTACGACGCCGTCTATCTCGCCTCGCACGACGAATTCGCCCATGAAGTCGGTCGCAAGGCGATGATCCTGCTCACCGACGGAGAAGACGAGGGCAGTCGCCTCAAGATCAAAGATGCCATCGAAGCCGCGCAAAAGGCCGATGCCATCTGCTACGTGCTGCTCATCGCCGACCGCGGCTTCTACGGCTTCGGCGGATTTCACGGCGATTTCGAGATGAAAAAGCTCACCCAGGAAACCGGCGGCCGCGTGATCGAAGTCGGCAATAAGATCGAAAAACTCCGCCAGGCTTTCGACCAGATTTCCCAGGAACTCCGCAGCCAATACAACGCTGGTTATGTGCCCACCAACACCGCCCGCGACGGCTCTTTCCGTAAGGTCGAGATCAAGCCCAAGCAGGGGGATTACAAAATCCAGGCCCGCAGCGGCTACTACGCCACCCCGCGGCACGAAGACTAGGGGTGATACTTAGACGGGCGCTGGAGCCCGTGTGGGGACGGGCGTCCCGCCCGTCCAAGTCGAGCGCAGCTCGGCAGCGACCTCAAACCAGGGCAGCGCTTCCGCCCTTAGCACCCTCGGGTTGCGTTATACTGCACTAAGGGATATAGCTATCCCCTCGCCTCTTACTTCTTGCACATCGACCCCTACTCAACCACCACCCCACGAATAACTCATACGGAGAAATAATAAATGCACCCTACCCGTAGTTTTACGTTCTCTTGTCTAGTTTTGGTCATGCTTCTCGGACTTAGCGGACAAGCTTTTGCTGCTACAGTTGCCGTCGGTACCTGCACGTCGTTCATCCACTTCGCAAGCATTCAATTGGCGGTAAATTCTGTTCCCGCCGGAAGCACAATCGACATTTGCCCCGGCACTTACCCCGAACAGATCGTAATCAACAAGAAACTTACTCTCCAAGGAGTCGTCGCCGGGGGTCAGGACGCTGCTGTGATTGTGGCTCCCACGACAGGTCTGGTCCAGAACGCGAGCAGTCTGGCTACGGGCAATTAAATTGCCGCGCAGATTCTGGTACAAGCGCCCGCCACTGCCGTCAAATTCAGCAATCTCACGGTCGACGGAAGCAACAACCAAATAACCGGAGGCTGCGCCGTTCCTGATCCCATCGGCATTTACTACCAGAATGCGTCGGGCACGGTTACCCGAACCAGCGTGCTAAACGAAGTGCTCGGCACCGGTCTCACGGGCTGCCAAGCGGGACTCGGGATCTTCGTGCAGAGCGGCGGCGGTGGTACGTCCACGGTATCCATCACCAGCAATAACGTGGAGAACTGCCAGAAGAACGGGATCATGGGCAACGAGGTTGGCACGACCGTGACGATCACAGGAAACACGGTCATCGGGCAGGGCCCCACCTCGGGCGCAGCGGAGAATTCGATCCAGATCGGATTCGGCGCAACCGGAACCATCACCGGCAACACAGTCGGCTCCGACGTCTGGGCTCCGGACGTGATCACTGATCCAGGCGATGCTGCGGCGGGCCTGCTGGTCTACGCTTCTCAGAACGTGTCGATAACCAGCAACAACGTCAACAACACCCAGTTCGGAATCGCGCTCGCGGGCGATCCGGGAAGTGGCTCCGCGGACCACAATATCGTCACCAAGAACACGGTTTCGGCCACCCACATCTTCGACGGCATTGATCTGTGCGGGAATAACAATACCGCCAGCAATAACGCCATTAATGGCTCGGACGAATCGGGAGTTCACGTGGACGATACATGCCACACCGGCGCAAACGGCAATACCGCCACCTTCAACACCATCAACTCGGCCTGTGCTGGGATCTTGATTGGGCCATCGGCGTCAGGCTCGACTACGGCGCCCAACACGTACTTCAATGCGGGTACGCAGCAACTCAGCGGCACGAACGTCTGCACGCCGGCACTCAAGCCAGTCAAGAAGAGTGCAGTCGCAAAGGTAAGTGCGGCGCGACCATAAGGAACGAAGACCTTGTGGTGTCATTCCCAGTTACCAGCTCGTGCACCATCCTGGGCAGGACCTGTGCGCGCTAAGATCACGCACCGGTTCAGCCCAGCAAGATAGAACGTCAGCCTAAGAAACGGCGCCGGGAATCGGATTACAGATTCCCGGCGTTTTCAGCATAGTGCCCCTCCTGCCAGATGTCCTCGCCTGTCGCAGGTCCCGCGCATTGCAGTCTGCCCCGCTCTGTTGTTAGCAAGTTAAAACGTCCGCTTTTCGTAGCAAGTGAAATGTCCGGTTTTGATTAATCTCCCGCAGCCGCCGAGGCGGTGGGAAAGTGGGAATCCCGCGCACTTTGCGGGATTTCCAAGCGGGGGTGGGAAAGTCGGCTTTTTGACTTTTCCACCCCGCGTCTTTTCCACGGCCTTGCCGGTCGCAATTTTCGGATTGACGATCGGAACGCCGCGCTCGTCGTACCGACCGAAGGCGTGCGGTCCATAGCTGAGACTCAAAGTTCCATCCAGATGTTGGTGCACCATCACGGTGCAGCCCGCCAGCGTGCCTCGCCAGCGCACCGGCTCGATCTGCAGAGTCAGATTTTCAAAGCTCACCGTGTTATCGCGGTTCACCGTGCGCTCGAACTGCAGCGAAAAGATACGCTCCAGATCCTTCCCCCGATACGGCACAAACGCGCTGCCCGTCTGTGAGGCTTTGATTTGGAAGCGGCGATTGAACTCTCCGATGTAGCGCTCCCGCAAATAAACGTTCGCCGCTTCCACCGTCCGCATCTCATGCAACCGCAATTCTTGCGGCAACCGACCCTGCCAGGTACCAAAACTGCGTTCGCTACGTCCTCGCGCCTGCGGCGAGTAGGCCGGAATCATACGCACTTCCAAGTCCCGCATTGCCCGTCCCACCTGCGTCAGACGATGGTGGTCCACCGCTTCTCCCGCCTTCGGCGTCAGCCAGAAATGGCTGCCGCGATCGCTGTACAAGGCGCAGAACACACCCTTGTGCTCGACCACTTCCTTCAGCCCCGCCATCACCGTTGCCG
>Ga0185299_10000316_pt1 | contig 142746 bp, 129 predicted proteins | sample PaiPotPPA55metaG_FD_128002 | JGI IMG/M metagenome (GOLD analysis project Ga0185299, IMG submission 128002) | Iron sulfur acid spring bacterial and archeal communities from Banff, Canada, to study Microbial Dark Matter (Phase II) - Paint Pots PPA... ...
CCGATGCAGCGCATGCAGTGGTGAATGCGCCCCGGACCCAGCCGCCCTTGGGCAATTTCGAAGCCTCGTCCTTCGCCGAGCAACATGTTCGAGACGGGCACGCGAACATTTTCAAAAGCGATCTCGCCGTGCCCGTGCGGCGCATGGTCATAGCCAAACACCGTCAGCATGCGCTCAATCTTGAGTCCGGCGCTATCCATCGGCACCAGCACCATCGACTGCTGTTTATGGAGCGCAGCCGAGCGATCTGTCTTTTCTGAGTCAGTTCGGCCCATGAAGATCGCGACCTTGCAGCGCGGATCGCCCGCTCCAGAGGACCACCACTTGCGGCCATTAATGACATACTCGTCGCCCTGCCGAACAATACTCGCCTGGATGTTGGTTGCATCCGATGAGGCGACCCCGGGTTCCGTCATCGAGAAGCACGATCGAATCTCACCTGCAAGCAGAGGCTTGAGCCAGCGCTCTTTCTGCTCCTCCGTGCCATAGCGGGCGAGCACTTCCATGTTGCCGGTGTCCGGTGCCGAGCAGTTGAACACCTCAGGAGCAATAAAACTGCGCCCCATAATCTCGGCCAGTGGCGCATATTCGAGATTCGTCAACCCCGCCCCATGTTCCCCATCCGGCAGGAACAGATTCCACAGACCCGCGGCGCGGGCTTTTGGCTTGAGTTCCTCAATTACGGCCGGCGGCGACCAGCGGTTGCGCTCAATCTCGTCGTAGTAGCGCTGCTCATTCGGATAAATGTGCTCATCCATGAAAACCTGCAAGCGCCGTTGCAGGTCCTTCACTTTGCTGCTGAACGAGAAATCCATGTCTGCCGCCTGTCTCCTATCTACCTGTGAAAGCAGCGGGGCGCTTCTGCACAAAGTGCGCGACACCCTCTTTGAAATCCTCGGTGCGGAAACACGCCATCATCTCGCGCACGGAAATGTCGAAGGCTTCCGCGAGCGGTTGCGACATGGCCTCGTATACCTGGCGCTTGATTATGCGCAGGGAGCGCGGGCTCACCGTGGAAGCCAGTTCCTGGGCAGACTCCTGGACTTTTTCGAGAAAGGTTTCCTGAGGAAGAACTCGATTCACCAACCCGATGCGCAGAGCTTCGGGGGCATCGATGGTCCGTGCGGAAAACAGCAGGTCGAGCGCGTTTGCAATTCCAACGATCCGAGGCAACATCCAGGCCATCCCATACTCGGCAATCAGCCCGCGCCGCGCGAATGTGGTGCTGAAGCGACTCGCGTCCGAGGCCAGCCGCAGATCGCAATAGAGAGTGATAACCAAACCAAGGCCAACCACCGGCCCGTTGATGGCGGCAATCACCGGCTTCCCGATTGCCGGGAAATACGAGTATTTCTTCTGAAAATCAGCCGACACGTCCTCGCGCCGGTTGCCTTCGCTGTGCAATACATGCTCGGGGCCTCGATCATTTGGGCCGCGTTCCGCCACCGCGCTCAGCAGCGACATGTCAGCGCCTGCGCAAAAGCCTCGCCCAGCGCCTGTCAACACGATCACGCGGACCTCGTCGTCCTGCTCGGCGTTCTCCATGTGCGAACGCACTTCCCTTTCCATCAGCGCCGTCCAGGCGTTGAGTTTGTCCGGCCGATTCAAAGTGATCGTGGCCACTCGATTGGCTACGTTATAGAGAGTCTCTTTAGTTGATACGACAGTTGGCATGACGCGCGATTATATAGAATCAGCTTGCGTTAGTCACTATCATGTCATAGCGACTATCGAGATACGGAAGAGATTAGTCAAATTAATTGACGCATATGCGCGCGGGATCCCGTGGGCCGCACAACAGGGCGGCGGGCGCTTCGTTGGACTTCATTCTTTTCACGCTTCATTGATAAAAAAATAGGACGTCGAGGCAAGGTGAGTTAATCGACGACCGCCAAGCTCCATTTACCCAGGCACATGAATAGCTGCGATGCCTGCGACTTCTTCCATTCGCCGCAAAACGGCAGAGAAGTCCTCCTCATCGCTGCCAGCCAGTTCTTCGGAGTTGACGTGAAACGCGGCTTCTGTGGCCGGCATGGGCACCCGCGCTTTCGCCGCCGCCTTCAGAATCAGTTCGAAGTCTTTATTCATCAGGCGGAGTGGGAACTGCGGACTGTAATTGTTGGTCCCGGCTTTCGCCAGCTTTCCCATATGAGCCGGAGCGACCACAGCAGTCTGCGATAAGACGTCAAGCAATCGCTTGCGATCGAGGCCAGATTTCTCCCCCAGGACTACTGCTTCAGCGATGGCCTGCATGCCAACGCCTAGCAGAGTATTGACGACCAATTTCATTGCGGTCCCTGAACCCGGACCACCCAGAAGAAAATATTGTTTTGCGATTGCCTGGAATATGGGCTCAGCCGCGCCGAAGCAGTCTTGATTGCCGCCTACCAATAGCGTCACGGTGCCTTGCTCCGCAGCCGGAGTGCTGCCCGAGATAGCGACATCGAGTACTTCGATGTCGCCTTGGGCGCCGAGTCTGTGCAGTTCGCGCGAGGTTTCCGGCGAGATCGTACTCATCTCAAGCACAATGGTTCCTGGTCGTGCGCCAACAAGAACTCCATCCACCCCTGTGTAGACGGTTCGAACCGCTTCATCATTGGTCAAGCAGGAGAGAACCACATCGGCGGCCCGTGCGAGTTCAAGAATATTCTTCGCAACGGTACCACCGCGTGCAGTGATGGCTTCCGCCTTAGCAGGGTCGCGATCGAATATTTCTACCTGGTATCCGTGATCAAGCAAGCGTTGTGCGATGCGACTTCCCATGTTGCCAAGGCCAATGAATCCGAGCTTCACGTGATTTGCAGTAAGACGTTTCATCAGAGTCTCCGTTGTTTCCTGAATGTTGGATATCTCATCTTTAGGGCCCGGGTCGCGAATGGTGTCTCGCGCCGCGGTCTCATGGCGCCAATCCATCAACGGCCACCGCGCGCATTCCGCCGGCCTCGAGTACTTTGCCTTTGAGCACGATCCCTGGGACACCTATTCGATCGAGAACGCTCTCAGGCAGCCTTACGCCATTTTGTTCGTTGAGCACCAGAAAAAGATCTTCGCCCTGGTCGGGAATGAATACCAGAGGACCCCCGGCCGCAGCGCACAGCTTCGCGCAGAAGGCATGATCGTAATCGTGCATGTGAATGCCCAGGTAACAATTCGCTTCGGTGACTTCGCCTCGCAGTTTCACCGTCTCTCCAGGTTCTGTTTGTCCCACCAGGAAATCAATGTTTCCCTGCTTGGCCAATCTCCGCGCTTTTGCCAGGTCGAAAATCAGGGGCTGGACTTGGGTGTAGGGCATCTTGTTCAGCTCACTCCGATCTCCGAATTGGAAAGCGCACAATCCCAGCGTCGCGATTGCGCTGAGCAATGTCGTCATCGACCCTCTATCTCGATGCTTTCTTTGTAGGCTGGCTGGCATCGTTTCGCTCGCGTTCGCCCTGCTGGTTATCGGCGCCCGCGTAGCGGATGCGCCAGATAGAGTTCGAACCGTCATCGGTCACCAGCACCGATCCGTCTTGAGCTACGGTCACGCCGACAGGCCTTCCCCACACGTGTCCGTTGTCGACCACGAATCCGGTCACAAAATCTTCATATTCGCCGCTAGCTCGGCTTGTCTGGTGCAGAGGTACGCGAATCACTTCGTATCCGGTGCGTACCGATCGGTTCCATGAACCGTGTTGGGACGCGAAGATGTCTCCCCGATATTCATCAGGGAATTGCTTACCCTCATAGAACGTCATCTCGAGTGACGCGGTGTGAGGCTGCAGCAGAACGTCGGGAACGATCGCCTTATCTTTTAGCTCGGGATGTTTGCCCTCATGGCGTGGATCCTGATGATTACCGATGTACCACCAGGGCCAACCATAGAAGCCGCCTTCTTCGACATGGGTGATGTAATCGGGCACAAGATTGTCCCCCAAACCATCACGCTCGTTGACCGAGCACCATAACGCGCCGGTCTTAGGATTAATCGCCAGGCCGCCTCCGGCATTGCGGATCCCGTACGCATACACGCGCATGTCTGAGCCGTCAGGATTGAATTCCAGAATGTCAGCTCGATTTTTTTCCTCCAGCGTAGTGTCGGGATCGTCCACATTCGACGCCGAGCCGACCGCGACAAACATCTTCGTACCGTCGCTGGTGAACTGCACGTCGCGGGTCCAGTGTCCTGTGCCATGAGGGAGGTCCACAATGTGCTGCGCCGGTCCGCTCGCCTGCAAGTCTCCATTCTTGTACGGAAATCGGACGACAGAGTCGGTGTTTCCTACATAGATCCATTGGGGATTCTCTCCCGGAGGATAGAAGGCGATGCCATAAGGCTGGCTGAGTCCGGTAGCGAAAGTGGCCACTTGTTCGGGCTTACCATCGTTGGTGATTCCGTGGAATACCTTTATCTCTCCGCTGCTGCTTTCTGCCAGGAAAAAGTCGCCGTTGGGGGCGGTCCGGATCAACCGCGGATTATCAAGTCCCGTGGCGTACTGCTGCACCTTGAATCCAGTTGGAGCCTTCGGCCATGCGTTGCGGGGGCGCGCCACCAACTGAGGCGCATTGCTCGCTGACTCACTAGCGTAGGGCGCGGGAAGATCTTGCGCCGTGATCCGGCGGATTTTTCCCGGCTGCTCAAAGCGGAAGTCTGTGTATGGCGGTTGCGGAGGCGGTGCGCTGGTCTTGACGGGCTTCACCTCGGTAGGAGCAGGCTCATTCTTTGCTGAACTCGCGGAATTTTTCAGCGACTTTAAGTAAGTGACAATCTGCCATCGCTTTTGCTCAGGTAAAGTCGCCCAAGCGGGCATACCGTTATCAACCGATCCTGTCGTAATGAACCAGAATACCTCACCGTCCGATGCCGATTGCGTGGGCCCATGCGCCAAGGGAGGAATGTTCCCAGTTCCTCGTCCCCTGATGCCATGGCAGGCGCCGCAGTTTGTGGTATACAGTTTTGCGCCCGCCGCTATGGCGGCTTGTTGCCCCGCGTACGGATTCTTCGATTGACTGCTGGATGCGGGCGCGTTATGAAAGTGCGCGTCTTGGGCAACCAAAATCGAGGCCGGAAAAATTAATGCAATGGCACTTATTGCCGCGGTGAGGAAGCTGCGGCGGGTACCTACTCTCATAGTTCTTCTCCATCAACGTTGTTCTCCAGCAACCCTCGCCTACTGTGAATCGGGTTGTGCTGCGTAAGCGGCGGTCACTTGCTGAACAGAAGCAACTTCGTTGCCATCCCGTGAGGGCGCGCTTTCCCAACGAGGTGCGGGTTTGCGGCGTTCTTTGCGCCTCATGCTCAACTTCGCATGCGCGTCATGGGTCGCGAGGTCAGCGGTTCGACGCAGACTGTCTACATACGGACACTCGGAATTCACTCTCGCTCACGGGAGGGTATGCTGCTTACGCTTTCCGCCGGGGAGCTATTGGGTATCAGGCCAACGGCTGCTACTGTAAGTGCCGCAAGGCGTCGGGTTCCTGCGGCGCTGAATCCACATCCTTGCTTCTCTGGAGATAAGGGCGGGAAATTCCTAATTTTTGCATCCTGTGGATCAACGTGGTGCGCTTCAAGCCAAGTTTCGCGGCAGCACCTTTCGGTCCCCCGATCACCCACCTGACTCCTTCCAGCGTGCGTAGAATCAGCGTGCGTTCGGATTCTCTCAAAGTAGTGACCGGGGTGTCGGTGGCAGCCGAAGCGACGGCAATCCCCCGAGTGCCCACCGGCGGCAAAGGATTGGGCAACACGCCATCTTTTGAAAGGATAACCGCACGTTCGATCAGGTTCTGCAGTTCGCGGATGTTTCCTGGCCACTGATAGGAACTGAGCGCAGACATGGTCTCTGGAGGAATGAGTTCAATTTCCCGATCCATGCGCCGGCCAAACGCCTCGACAAAGTGCAACACCAGGGCGGGAATGTCTTCGCGACGCTCTCGCAGCGGCGGCAGCAGGACCGGAAATACATTCAGTCGATAATAGAGATCGTTGCGGAATTCGCCGCGATTCACCATCTCCATCAGATTCCGATTCGTTGCAGCCACCAACCGGACATCCACTTGATGAGTCCGAGTGCTTCCCAAACGCTCAAATTCCTGTTCCTGCAAAACGCGCAGCAGTTTGGGCTGCAGCGCTGGCGGGATGTCCCCCACCTCGTCGAGAAAAAGTGTGCCTTTGTCCGCAAGTTCGAAACGGCCAACCTTTTGCGCGATGGCGCCAGTGAATGCGCCCTTTTCATGGCCAAAAAGCTCACTCTCCAGAAGATCCAAAGGGATTGCAGCGCAATTCAACCTAACGAAGGGCCGTCCGCACCGCAAGCTGAGGTTGTGAATCGCGTGCGCGATCAACTCCTTGCCGGTGCCTGTTTCGCCTTGGATAATAACCGTGGAATCCGTTGGCGCGACACGTTCAACTTGCTCGAGCACTGCTTCCAGCGCAGGACTATTGCCTATGACCTGCTCGAATCTGCGCTCGTCAGAAACTTGGTCACCAACTCCGAATCTTTCGAAAGCTCCCACAGAGAACCTCCTGGCGCGCGGGTGAACACTTCGCTATTGGTTCAACTTTCCAAAGCCGCTCGAACACTTCCGAGCAAGGCTTCATCGTCGAATGGTTTTGCCAGGAACTCCACTGCGCCTGCTCTCAATGCCTGCATCCGCATTTTTGTGTCGCCATGTGCCGTGATGAAGATAGTCGGAATCCTGCAGTGCTCGGCATTCAGCTTGGCCTGCAATTCCAGGCCGGACATTCCCGGCATTCGAATATCCGCAATCAGACATGCGGTCTGATGTTGCTGGCCGGACTTCAGAAATTCTTCGGCTGAGGCGAAAGCTTGCGAAGGCAGTCCAACCGATTTCAACATGCCTTGCAGTGCGCTGCGCATTAAGTCGTCGTCATCGACGATCGCAACTAATTTGGTGTTGCTTTGTATGGCCATGGTCAGAAACTAGCAGCGTGGTCAAACTTGCGCAATCATACTTTGGTATGTGAGTTCTTAACCCCAGCCCATTGGAATGCTTTGGATGGCCCGCAGCCATTGAGGCACAGCAGCCGACGTGGAGACGCGGCGGCCGCCGGTTATTCGTTGCCGTCGGTGACGCTGGGTAGAGTGAGGTGAAAGCTCGCGCCGCGCGGAGAATGATTGGCCGCCCATAAGCGGCCGCCGTGCGATTCCACGATGGACTTGCTGATTCGAAGTCCCATGCCGGTGCCGTCACGTTTGGTGGTAAAGAAGGAATCAAAGATCTGGTCCTGCTGTGGGGGCAATCCCACACCCGTGTCGCTGACCGAGACCATCAATTGCTCGTCTTCGGCGCGACGCTGCGACTTGACGGCGAGCTCGCGCGGCCCGGCCACATCTTTCATCGCTTCGATGCCGTTGATCATGAGGTTCATCAGCACCTGCTGCAATTGCACGGGATCCCCCACGATCCGGGGAAGGCCTTCTGACAGTTCTGTGCGCATTGAGATCGAGTATCGGGCGGCCTCGCTGCGCAGGAGTACGATCATCTCTCGAATAACATCGTTCACATCCACCAGTTCACGATGCAGACTTTCGTTTTTGAAGAGCGAGCGCATTCGGTTGATGATGTCAGAGGCGCGGACCGCATCCTTGACGATCCTCGAGGCAGCCTCCCGGGCTTCCTCCACATTGGGGTGGTCCGGCGTAAGCCAACGCAAGCACGTATTGGCGTCGGTGACGGCGGCGGTAATCGGCTGATTCACTTCGTGCGCCAGCGAAGCCGTCAACTCTCCCATCGTGGTCACTCGACTGACGCGCGCTAGATCCGCCTGCGCCTGACGAAGCGCCTCTTCGGAGCGTTTGCGCTCGGTCACGTCCGTGGAGCTACCCACGAATTGCACCAGCTCCCCGGATGCATTTAAAACGGGATGGCCGACGGTGTGGATGTGTCTGACCGCACCGCTCGGAAGAAGGATCCGGAATTCGATTTCGTAATCCGACTCTCCAGCTATTGCTCGCTCAATCGCCCCTTGCCACTTGGTTCGATCCTCCGGATGAACGCGCTGCAGCCGTTGTTCCCAAGCTGGCGCGCCCTGTGCTGGCTCGTGGTCGTATATGCGATACCATTCCTCGGAGAGATGCACGGCGTCTCTTCCATCTACCTGCCAGACCCAGCTCCCGGTATGCGTAAGCCTCTGCGCTTCCGCCAAATAAGCCTCGCTCTGCCGCAACTGCTCTTCCGCACGCTTGCGCTCGGCAATCTCACGGCTCAGTTTTTCATTAGCTTGAGTCAGTTCTGCCGTTCTCTCCGCGACTCTCACTTCAAGCTCATCGCGAGCTCGCGTAACCCCACTCATCAGCAGCGCAAACACCAGGAACACAAGGTCATAAAGAACGCGAGACATCGTGCTGATTTCAGGATCGAAGACATAGCTGCGGACGAGCGCCGAAAGCACGGCTGCGAGGATCCCAGGCTTGGTGCCGCCGTACCAAAATGTTATAGCGATTGCAGACAGGGCGAGTGCATTAAATGCCAGAGCCAAGTGGAAGTACAGGAACAATTGCGCCAGACCGGTCGCCGCTGCGACCGCGGCCACAGCAAATCCATAGCGCATTGCAGGCGCCCCTACGATCGGCTTCGACTTATCCGGATATTCCATCGGGAGAAGATGTCTCACGACATATATAGATTTGTGTGAAGTAGCCCGCGATGAATTGTTTACGGCCAGAACGACAACACAGGCTCAATTCAGAGCCGACCGGCCGTACCCGCTTCCATCAAAGGCGTTCTCAATCTAATTGGAAAATATGATAGCGCAGTAACGTGACCACGGGTCGGGTGGGACCGGGCGGATTCGACGTATAGCACTCGCTGTCCAAATGCCGACAGCTCATCCGGCTATCGACACTCGAAACAGTTAGTTTTCTAGGACCATTGCCTAAACCTCGTTGCAACGCCTTGGTTTAGCGGGAATGGTGTGTTTGGAGATCTGTATGCAATGAGAGGAAATGACGTAGTCGCCGATCCCACGGGCTGGAGTCGACCCCCCTCAAGCTTACTCAGGTCGGTGCAGGAAACGGCGCTACGTCAGCTTGTACGAAATGGAGAAATGTAGTGCTCAAAGTGCTCTTGACTTGGCTTGCTGATGCGCCAGATGCGGAGCCCAGCCATAAAGCGGGTCCGCAGTAAGGAGAATTAATTGTGAAGTTTCTAAAGCAAAGTTTATCTCTTATTCTTTCGTTTTGCATTTTGTTAACTACCGCGCCGGCAGCTTTCGCTCAGGAGCAACAACCAACTGCGCCACCGCCGGTTCATGCCGCGCAACAGACGCCCGACCAGCTGCAGCAGCTCGTAGCGCCGATCGCATTGTATCCGGATGCGTTGGTGGCACAGATCCTCGCCGCAGCTACTTATCCCGACCAAATCGTGGAAGCAGACCGGTGGCTGCAACAACATACCGATCTCAAGGGCGAAGAACTCGGCAAGGAAGTCGACAAGCAGCCTTGGGATCCGAGTGTGAAAGCGCTCGTGGAATTTCCTTCGGTGCTCGCCAACATGGACAAGAATCTCTCGTGGACCTCGTCGCTGGGTGATGCTTACGTCAACCAGCAGCAGGAGGTCATGAGCGCCGTACAGGTAATGCGTGACCGCGCGGAAAAGGCAGGCAACTTAAAAAGCTCATCGCAGGAAAAAGTCAGCAAGCAGGGGCAGACCATTGTGATCGAGCCATCCGATCCCGAAGTCGTATACGTGCCTGAGTATGACCCTTGGCTGGTGTACGGAGCGCCCATCGGGATCTGGCCGGGATGGTATTCATATCCCGGACTTTACATTGGCGGCCCGGGAATTGCTTTCGGCCTGGGGTTTGGAATCGGCTTCTTTGGCGGATTTGGCTGGGGCTGGGGACATTGGGGATACGATTGGCGTGGTCATGGAGTTCTTTTCGACCACCACGGGTACGTCTCTCACAGCAGAATTTTCGCTAATCACAACAACTTTAACCGCGCCGGTGGATTTCATGGAGGTGGCTTTCACGGTGACGCAGGGCGAGGATTCGGCGGGGGACAGCATGGATTCTCCGGTTCACACGGCCAATCAGGGACCCATTCTGGTGCCTTCAGCGGATTCAATCATGGAGGAGTCTCGCGCGGATTTTCCTCTCGTGGCCAGTCGAGCTTCGGTGGAGGTTTCCACGGAGGCGGAGGCTTTCATGGAGGCGGAGGCCATGGCGGCGGGGGACACCGCTAATGCGGTTCAACACTGAGGACGCAACTGATGATATGGAGAAAGAAATCATGCAAACGAACAATATGAAGCTTGAAATATTTAGAGTGAGATTCGCCTGGGTATTCGCATCAACAGTCTTTCTTCTGCTGCTGGTAGGCCTCCTGCTGCTAGTGGCGGGTTTCGCTGAGTCGAGTTTTGCTCAGGAGTCGCAACCAGAGCGGTTCACAACTCCAGGGGAAGCCAGTAACGCGCTCTTTCAAGCTGCGCAAAAGCAAGATGAGCAGACTCTGGAAGCCATCCTGGGAGCAGGAAAGGACGTCACTTCGTCGAATGACGAAGTAAATGACAAGCTCGAGCGCGAGCAGTTCAGCAAGAAATATGAGGAAATGCACCGCCTGGTTCGAGAGGCTGATGGAACTACGGTGCTGTATATCGGAGCCGAAAATTGGCCCTTTCCTATCCCCCTGGTCTCAAAAGACGGGGCCTGGTACTTCGATTCCAAGACAGGTACACAGGAAATCTTGTTCCGAAGGATTGGAGAGAATGAGACCACGGCGATGCAAGTCTGCGAGGAGTTTGCGATCACGAAGAAAGAGCATGACGCGAAGCCCGCTAGCTATGACCCGATTACGCAATTCGCCCAAAGCTTGACCGCTTCTAACTCCGCGAATTCCGCTGGCAAGGAGTCTTCGCCTTTTCAGGGGTATTACTTTCGAGTTCTTGCAGCGAATTCGGTCGGCGGAGCGGACGACCATGTCTCCAGCGGCAAGACCCCTGGTAGCGTGATTCTGGTGGCCTATCCGGCGGAATACCGGTCCTCTGGGGTGATGACGTTTATCGTCAAACAGGATGGAGTTGTGTACGAAAAGGATCTCGGATCGAAGACAGCGAGCATCGCTTCGGACCCGAAAGGAAAGTTCGGGTCAAAGTGGCGCGCCGCGGAGTGAACCAGGAAAATTGGAGAGGGAATATAAATATGAAAAAGAAAAACGGAAGTAGAGAAACTCTGTCGGCCGCCAGCAGCGGTACTATCTCGCTCGGAGGTGAACTCACGGTCAACCGTCTCGGCTACGGGGCGATGCGTATCACTGGTGAGGGAGTTTGGGGGCCACCTAAAGATCGAGCGGGAGCAATTGCAGTTCTTCGTCGCGCCATCGAGTTAGGAATCAACTTCATCGATACGGCTGATTCGTACGGTCCTTATATTAGTGAAGAACTGATCGCCGAAGCGCTGGCGCCTTATCCGAAGGACCTGGTTATCGCCACTAAGGGTGGATGGAACCGCCCCGGCCCGAACCAATGGACCCACGATGCGACCCCGGCGCACTTGCGTCAGGCTGTGGAAGGCAGCTTGAAGAGACTGCGACTTGACCGCATCGATGTCTACCAACTGCATGTGCCCGATCCGGTGGTGCCTCTTCAGGCCTCGATCGAGGCCCTGTGCAACATGCAGTCAGAAGGGAAGATTAGGTTTGTCGCGTTGTCCAACGTAACGGTGGAGCACATCGAGCGCGCCCGGAAAATCTTACCCATCGTTTCGGTCCAGAACCGGTACAGTTTCGCAGATCGTGAATGGGATCATGTCGTGGATTATTGCGAACGCAACGGAATTGCATTCATTCCGTGGTTTCCCCTGGGAGCAGGGACTGTTGCCGGCAGGCTGTTAGAGAGGATTGCGAAAGCCCGCCACGTGAAACCCATCCAGGTCGCCTTAGCGTGGTTGCTGAAGCGGTCTCCGATGATGTTGCCCATCCCCGGGACTTCTTCGATCGCGCATCTTGAAGAAAATGTGCAGGCGGCGTCGTTGCAATTGACTGAAGAAGACTTTCTGGAGTTGACGGGGATTACGGAGTTGGCTTCCTGAACCAGCGCCGATTGCGTTGACATTTTTGACAAATGTCCGGGTGCGGACGGTCCTCTGACTCGTGGGATTCGTTTTCGCACCCGCCGCCGCTAAAAAGCCCCAAATTACTGCGCTTCATGCGAAGTGACATTTGGCGATCTGAATGCGAATCAGCAATCAGGAATCCCAGTTGGCGTCACAGAAACACACAGTGGACGTGTACGGGTTGTCGATTGCACTTCTCATAGATTGCACTTCTGCTTTGCCGCCATATGGATTCCAATTCTTTCCAGCCCAGAGGAATGTCCGCATGACCGCACGTCGTAGTAGCGATTGGAGATTATTGGCGGAACAAGTCACGAAAGAAATGGATTCGGAAAAGCTGTTGATTTTGGTAACGGAGCTTAATCGCGCGCTGGATGAGGAGTTCGGTGCGTCCGATCAGCAGCGAAGTCCAGTGGAGAAACCTTATAACGGTAAGGATACTAAATAAAAGGGCCGGATGTGCCTTTGCTCAAACTGCAAGTACTTCGCGCAAGACAGTTATATGTCTTGATACTGATGATTGTCTTTGTGATTACCGAGGCTCGCGCTCATGCGCAATTCTCGTTCGAGGAAGGGCAAACGTCGTTACCTTCCTCGACTACCACCCATGAGGTCTCCAGAGACAACCAGTTATCCTCGATCGAAGCCGCACCGTTGAATCAGTTACCCGCCGGTCCGTGCCGCTTACGGGTTCCCGATGCCATTCCCCAGGCGAAAGCCAAAGATACTGTGCCGATCAACGAACCCCTGCCTTACACTCCGTTGTCCGCGCATTGCAAGTTCAAAATCTTTCTGATGAGCACCTATTCGCCCTACACTTTCTTGTCGGCGGGTTTTCAGGCAACTCTGGACCAAGCCGAGGACCAGTGGCCCCACTATGGTGGAGGAATGCAAGGTTGGGGAAAGCGATTTGGGGCGACGCTGGCAGATACTGAGTCGCGGAGGTTCATCCAGACCTTTGCTCTGTCGGCGATCTTGCATCAGGATCCCCGGTATTTTCCTTCGTACCGGAGAAGGCTTATTGCACGGGCTTGGTATGCCGCAACCAGAGTGGCGATAACCAGGAAGGACAGCGGTGATAACACATTCAACACGTCCGAGTTCCTCGGCGCTCTATTTGCCAGTGCATTGCAAAACAGCTACTACCCGAGACACGACCGAAGTTTTGGGGAAACCATGAATCGCTTTAGCGGTGCGCTGAGCTCGGATGCGATTGGGAATCTCCTGCGCGAATTTACGCCGGACATGAAGCGTCTTTTCCGGAAACATGCACCGGAGGAAATCCTGCGGATCGAGGAGAAGCTTCCGATCCCCGCCGACGATAGGCCGTAGCAAGAGCCGAGATACCGGAGTGTCTGCGCACTGCAATCGAAAATCTGAGTTCTGTCGAAATACGGACGCCGTGTCCGTCGCAGGACTTCCTTTGTGAATTTCATTGAACGCCTTGAAGACCCAATTGCTACCAAGTTGCTGACAACACGCCACTAACTCACTTTTCGGGCGATTGGAAAGCAGCGTGCATTTCTTGTCTCCACGGAGACCCAGACATATGCAAGCAACAGAAGCAGACTTCGGAAACGAACAGCAACTGGACCTTTGCATTCCAGAAGCAAGAACCAGGGAACTGCAGGACGTACTTTCGCGTTACTTGCCGGTGTTTTACCGAAAGGCGTATCGGCAACTCGGCAATGAAGCCGACGCGGAGGATGCGGTCCAGGATGCATTGCTCGCCGCCTACAAACACTTGGACCAATTTAAAGGGCAGGCGCAAATGTCGACTTGGTTGACCGCCATTGTCACGAATTGTGCGCGTATGCAATTTCGCAAACGGCCACGTCAGATACACCTGTCGCTGGATGAACGATTCGGAGAAGAGCAGGAGTTTTGCCTGGCAGATCAGTTGCCGGCTAGCGAACCAAGTCCTGAAGATGAGACCCGGGCGTCCGAGCTGCATAGAAACCTGCTGCGATATGTGGCCCAGCTCTCGCCTCCGTTGCGCAAGGCATTCCAATTGCGTGAGTTGGATGGCCTCAGCACGAGCGAAGCGGCGCACGTTCTGGGAGTGGCGGACGGAACGGTGAAGGCCCAACTGGCGCGGGCTCGCGCGAAGCTTCGTCGGCTTATGAGGCGGACGCTCAATGCAAACCCTGGTTTGACGCCTGCGAACTGACGATAGTCCCTAACTGACGAATAAGAAAGAAATTCTATGTGGATTGTTCGACTAGCATTGCGGCGGCCTTACACCTTTGTGGTGATGGCGATCCTCATCCTGATCATGGGGGGACTCGCGATTGTTCGCACTCCTACAGACATTTTCCCTACGATCGATATTCCCGTCGTGAGCATCATCTGGACCTACACCGGTCTCATCCCGCAGGATATGGCGGATCGAATTGTTGTCATCACGGAGAGAAACCTTACTACAACTGTGGACAACATCGAACACCTGGAGTCTCAGTCTCTCTATGGAATCGCAGTTGTGAAAGTGTTCCTGCAGCCGACCGCCAATCTTCAACAGGGCATTGCACAGATCACGGCGGTCTCGCAGACCCAACTCAAGCAATTGCCGGCGGGTACAACGCCGCCGCTCATTATTGCCTACAGCGCGTCGAGTGTGCCGGTGCTTCAGTTAGCACTTTCCGGCCAAAATATGTCAGAGCAAGAACTCAATGACTATGGCCTGAATTTTATCCGGACACAAATTATTACAGTGCCGGGAACATCCGTGCCCTATCCCTATGGCGGCAAACAACGGCAGGTGCAGGTGGATCTGAATACGACAGCGTTGCAGTCCAAGGGACTATCTGCTCTGGATGTGGTGAATGCGATCAGCGTACAAAATCTGATCCTGCCCACGGGAACATCCAAGATCGGCTCCAAGGAATACGACGTATCCGTTCCTAACGCAGCACCGCAGACCATCGCGGATCTGAACCGGATCCCGATCAAGACCATCGGCAGCACTACCATCTACATGAAAGATGTGGCATGGGTGCGCGATGGTTTTCCCCCACAGACCAACATAGTGAAGGTCAATGGGCAGCGCTCAGTGCTGCTTACGATTCAAAAGGCGGGCAGCGCCTCAACCCTCGATGTGATTTCTGGCGTCAAGGCCCTGCTGCCTCAAATTGCGTCGACAGTTCCACCCCAACTCAAGATTACCCCCTTGGCGGATCAGTCCATTTTTGTTCGTGGCGCCATCAGCGGAGTGGTACGGGAAACGCTGATTGCCGCGTGCCTGACCGCTTTTATGATTCTCACATTCCTGGGCAGTTGGCGCAGCACCGTCATCATCGCGACCTCAATTCCTTTGGCAATCCTGACCTCGATTATTGTGTTCAGCGCCATCGGACAAACGATCAACATCATGACGCTCGGAGGACTCGCTTTAGCGGTAGGCATCCTGGTGGATGACGCCACCGTCGAGGTCGAGAATATCAATCGCAACCGGGAGGCCGAGCCGGAGAAGGACATGGACGAAGTCGTCCTGGACAGTGCGTCTCAGATCGCCACGCCGGCTTTTGTCTCCACGCTCTCGATCTGCATTGTATTTGCTCCCATGTTCTTACTCTCCGGCGTGGCTCGATACCTCTTCGTACCGCTTGCCGAGGCTGTGGTCTTCGCCATGTTGGCTTCCTATTTCCTTTCGCGAACCATCGTCCCGACCATGGCGAAGTATTTATTGCGGAGCGAAAAACCACACTCCGGAAATGCACCTAGCCGCAATCCACTAGTACGGCTGCAAAAGCGTTTTGAGGAAGCCTTTGAAAAATTCCGTCAGAGCTATCGCAGCCTGCTGGACGCCTGCCTGCATCACCGGCGTGCTTTCCTGATTGCATTCTTCGCGGTTTGTCTCGGCTCTTTGGCAATTCTGATTCCGTGGCTCGGCCGGGATTTCTTCCCCACCGTGGACAGCGGCACGTTCAAGCTTCATATGCGCGCTCCCACGGGAATGCGCATTGAAGAGACAGCTAACCTCTGCGATCTGATCGAGCAGTCGATTCGAAAGCAGATTCCAGCAGCCGAAGTGCAGAGCGTTATCGACAACATAGGCCTGCCCTATAGCGGCATCAATCTTTCTTACAGCAATTCGGCCCCGGTTGGCACCTCGGATGCGGATATTCTGGTGACCCTGTCCACCAAGCACCATCCCACAGACGACTACATTCACCAGCTTCGCCTCACCCTGCCTAAGCAGTTCCCGGGTGTGATCTTTGCATTCTTACCGGCCGACATGGTCAGCCAGATCCTGAATTTTGGCCTCCCCGCCCCTATCGATGTTCAGATCGTCGGAAACAATTTGCAGGCGAACAGGGTTTATGCAGACGCATTGCTCGCGAAGATGAGATATGTCTCCGGAGCGACCGATCTGCGGATTCAGCAACCCTTCGACGAACCCTATCTGCGCCTGAAAGTCGAACGCACCAAAGCGGAGCAACTTGGTTTCACTGCCCACGACATTGCGCAGAATCTTCTGGTGTCACTGAGTGGCAGCTTCCAGACTTCACCCTCGTTCTGGCTTGATCCAAAGAATCACGTCAGCTATCAGATCGCGACTCAAACTCCTCAATATCGCGCGGATACCCTGCAGGATATACAGAACGTTCCAATCACCGGTACCGACCCTAACGCTCCTCCATCGCTCATGGCTAGTCTGGTGTCCACGGAGCGAGGAGCGGGAATGGCTGTGGTTTCCGACTACAACGTTGCGCCCGTCATTGACATCTTCGGTTCAGTCGCGGGTCGCGACCTTGGTGGAGTAGCAGGCGACATCAACAAAATTATTGACGCCACGCGCCAGCAAGTACCGCGCGGTTCTCGAATTGTCGTCCGCGGTCAGGTTCAGACGATGCGGGCATCGTACGTCGGTCTTTTGAGCGGACTAGTGGGTTCAATCGTGCTCGTCTACCTTTTGATCGTAGTCAACTTTCAATCCTGGCTCGATCCCTTCATCATGATTTCCGCACTGCCAGCAGCTCTTGCTGGGATTGCCTGGTTCTTGTTCATAACCCACACGACTCTAAGCGTGCCCGCGCTTATGGGAGCCATCATGTGCATGGGCGTCGCAACCTCAAACAGCATCCTTGTGGTGAGCTTTGCCACGGAGAAAATGACGGAAGGAATGGATTCAGTCGGCGCCGCACTCGAAGCGGGCTTCACACGTTTCCGCCCAGTGCTGATGACCGCGCTGGCGATGATCATCGGCATGGTTCCCATGGCTCTGGGACTCGGCGACGGCGGTGAACAAAATGCTCCCCTTGGTCGAGCGGTCATCGGTGGACTGATTTTCGCGACCGCCTCGACCCTGTTATTCGTCCCGGCATTTTTCAGCGTCTTGCAGGGCAAGCGGCAGCATTCAGCTCAAGTGGAAAGGTCACAGTAGGGAACAGCGGTATGGAGAAATTCATGTTGCCTCAAACGGAACATCCTCAAGACACCCCTCAAACCGGCGCGCAAGTACGCCCTTTGAATAGCGTGGAAGCACCAAGACGCTCGCGCAAATCATGGCTTGCACTGGCGATCGCAGTGATTGCGGTGGTGGCTCTGTTGGCGTCGGGTATCTGGTCCCGAGTCAAGGCCCGAAACACGCTGAATACGGAGACGGCTCAAGCGGCGCTGCCGGCAGTGTCGGTTGTTTCGCCCAAACGGACTGCGCCGGCCGACGAAATCATTCTTCCCGGCAACGTGCAACCCTTCATCACTTCGCCCATCTACGCGAGAACCAATGGTTATCTGAAGAAGTGGTATTTCGACATTGGCGCGCACGTGAAGCAGGGACAGCTGCTTGCAGTAATCGAAACGCCAGAAGTCGATCAGCAACTCCAGCAAGCCCGCAGCAACCTGCTGACGGCGCAGGCAAACCTCGAACTCGCTTCCATCACGAAGACCCGGTATCAGGGACTTCTGAAAAGTAACGCCGTATCCCAACAGGACGTCGATAACGCGGTCGGCACTTACAACGCGAATAAAGCAATCGTCGAGGCTGACCAGGCGGCCGTTGCACAGTACTCGGCGTTGGTTTCCTTTGAAAAGGTCTACGCGCCATTCGATGGCGTAATTACGGCGCGCAACACCGATATCGGCGACCTTATTAATTCTGGCAGCAATAGCAATGTGAAAACCGATCTCTTTCACATCGCTCAACCCGGAACGCTGCGTGTCTACGTGAACGTTCCCGAGGAGTACTCGCAAGGGGTCAAAGTGGGCATGACGGCGGATCTGAGTCTCACTGAATTTCCGGGCCGAAAATTTCAGGGAAAGCTTGTTCGCACTGCCGACGCCATCAATTTGACCACGCGCACCTTGCTGATCGAAATCGATATTGCTAATCCTTCCGGCACGCTGCTTACGGGATCGTATGCGGAGGTGCACTTGGCCATTCCGTCACAGGCATCCACCTTTTTGATTCCAGTCAATACTCTGCTGTTTCGCACGGAAGGCTTACGCGTTGGCCTTGTGAAAGACGGGAGGGTTGTGCTGGCTACGGTGACTCCCGGACACGATTTTGGGAATGAGATAGAAGCCGTGTCTGGTCTTAAAGCAAACGATCAGGTCATCCTCAACCCACCTGATTCAATTGTTGCCGGACAGGCAGTTCAAATTGTTCAGGCAACATTGCCGGGAGATGCCAAGTGAACCTGTCTCGAAAATCTGTTTTGGCCAAGATCCCGGGACAAGCTCTTTGGTTGATCTTGCTTGCGATAGCAGCGCTTGAGTTGACTGGATGCGTGGTTGGCCCAAAGTACCACCAGCCAGCGGTACAGGCTCCTCCTGCCTATAAAGAGGTAGGGGACTGGAAGCCTGCCCAACCCAATGACCAGAATCTTGGCGGTTCGTGGTGGACGATTTTTCAGGATCCGCAGCTCAACGAACTGGAAGATCAGATCAATGTATCGAACCAGAATTTGAAAGCTGCCGAAGCGCAGTTCCGGCAATCCCGAGCCACTTTGCGTTACTATCGCGCCGACTACTACCCGACCGTGACAACCGCGCCATCGGCGACTCGCCAGCGCACCTCGTCGCGCCGGCCGCCGCCGACTTCGACCTTCGATGGCATTACTTACAACGATTTTGTGCTGCCGTTCGACGTTTCCTATCAGGCCGACGTCTGGGGACGAGTTCGAAAAAACGTGGAATCCTACCGAGAGCAAGCGCAAGCCAGCGCGGCGGACTTGGCTACGGTTAACCTGAGTATGCATGCGGATTTGGCAGTTGATTATTTCCAGGCTCGCAGCCTGGATGCTGAGGAACAACTCCTGAACACCACGGTTACACAGTATGAACAAGCCTTGGAATTGACCGAGAACCGTTTCCAGGGAGGAATTGCTTCAGAAGTTGAAGTGGAGCAGTCGAAGACCATACTTCAGACTACGCGGGCGCAGGCGATTGATGTGGGTGTAGCGCGGGCACAGTACGAACACGCGGTCGCTATTCTTATCGGCAAACCGCCCGCGGAGTTCAGCCTTCCCCCGCTACCTCTCACCGCACCGCCTCCGCACATTCCTCTTGGCATGCCTTCGGATCTGCTCGAAAGACGTCCGGATATTGCATCTGCAGAGAGGCTGGTTGCGTCCGCCAATGCCCAGATCGGAGTTGCAAAGTCGGCCTATTACCCGACGATCAGCTTGGGCGCGTCGGGAGGATTTGAAAGCTCCGCGATTACGACCCTCATCAACGGGCCGAGCGGACTCTGGTCGATAGGCCTCTCTGCCGCTGAAACCATCTTCGACGCAGGAAGGCGCCGCGCTCTCACCGACCAGGCACGAGCCGCTTATGATTCTCAAGTCGCTACCTATCGACAGACGGTGCTGAATGGATTTCAACAGGTGGAAGACAACCTCGCGGCGGTGAGGATTCTGGAAAACGAAGCCAAAGTTCAGGACGAAGCGGTGGTCGCAGCGCAGCATTCGTTAGATCTTTCGATCACTCGCTACAAGGGAGGAGTTACAAGTTATCTCGAGGTGATCACCGCCCAAAATGCCGCCCTTACGGATGAAGTGACAGCGGTTAATATTTTGGGACGCCGGATGGCGAACACGGTGTTGTTGATTCAAGCCCTCGGCGGCGGATGGGACCGATCAACTTTGCCGGCCCGGCCCGAATGCTGCGGTAAGCTGGTGAGCAGCACAGGCTCAAACTAATTATGGCACGATTACGTCCGCGATCTTGCGCGGATTGCCTTCCGAACGCCCTTCTAACACGCCCGTTCCAGACAAACCGATCTATCAACATGCAGCGCGGTGTTATTGGAGAGTTTGATGGGTGTGATAGGAAATATGAATTGGACTCAGTGGTTGCCTACCTTTATCGTCTGCGAATCGCCTTGAACCCGATTCCTAAGCTCATCCAGATCGACGAAGGAGTACATTCCTTTATTGCCAAGACAGTGGGTAGTCTTCTATTTTGGGGTAGACTCACGTTCCGGCGTGAGCCGCCCTCGAAATGTTCACAAGGGCAATCCTGTCGGCATTTACTGGCGCGGTTTGAGCAGACCTTCGATGCAGATGAGATTCTCCGCCCTTGAGCGACAGGAGCAACCAAACATGAAGAAACGAGCCAACAGGCGTTTTGTGCGCCTGCCATTCGCATCGGCGAGCGTTGTCATCTCTCTGGCCGCCGCACTGTTCGCGTGCTTGACCTTGCCCTGCTTCGCCGACGATGGACCCAAGCCGGACCCGGCTGGCATTGTAACTGGCGATAAAAGTGCCGTCGTCGACGCGGCCGGCAATCCTTTTGTCGTTCCCGAGCCCACCGACAAGAATGCTCCCGATTACGCCGCGAACAAGAAGGCGTTCGATGAGTTTCAGGCTCAGGTAGCGAAAGAACCGCTCGCGGTGAAGCTCGCTGACAGTGTAGGACACGTGCGGGTCGCGACTAATTTTGCCTGGACTTTGAACACCGGCTACCTGGTCTTGTTCATGCAGGCGGGCTTTGCATTGCTGACGTGCGGGCTGGTGCGAAAGAAAAATGCGGCCCACTTGATGATGCTGAATTTCGCGGCGTACGTGTTCGCCTTTCTGGCGTACTACGCGGTCGGATATGCATTCCAGTTTGGAGCTGTGGGGATCAATGCTTCACCGGGCAACCTGGGCGGCCTTCCCATGCTGAACAAGTTCTTGATCGGGAGTGGGCAGTGGGGATTCGTGGGCGGCAAGGGCTTTTTTCTGACCGGTCCCGCCTATGACAGCGCCAGCAACTGCTTCGCTCTGTTCGAAGTGGTATTCATGGAGACAGCTGGATACATTATTGTCGGTGCTATCTGTGAGCGGATTACGTTCTGGGCGTTTCTGCTGTGTGAACTATTTATCGGCGCGATCCTTTATCCGATCTCCGGCTGCTGGACGTGGGGTGGAGGCTGGCTGTCGCAATTGGGCTCAACGCTCAATCTCGGTCACGGTTATGTCGACTTTGCCGGTTCCTCGGTTGTCCACGCAGTCGGCGGATTCTGTGCCATGGCTCTGGCAATCATTCTGGGCCCGCGACTCGGCAAGTACGGTCCCGGCGGGAGGATCCGCGTTTTCCCCGCTCACAACATCGTGTACGTGGTGACCGGGACGTTTATCCTGCTTTTCGGATGGATGGGATTTAATCCTGGTTCAACTTTGGGAGCGACCGATCTTCGCATTTCTGTAGTGGCTGTAAACACCAATCTTGCGGCGGTTGCGGGCTCCGCTGCGGCGATGCTGTTGTGGTACTTCCTATTCGGTAAGCCGGATATCACGATGGCATGCAACGGAATGCTGGCGGGACTGGTGGCGATCACCGCTCCATGCGCCTTTGTGTCCCCTACTTCCTCGGTTGTCATTGGCGTGCTGGCAGGCCTTCTGGTGTGCGGCGGCGTTCTATTCAACGAACGGGTACTCAAAATCGATGATCCCTGCGGCGCGATTTCGGTGCATGGCTACTGCGGATGGCTGGGTGCCGTTTGTGTCGGCATCTTTGCTGATGGCGTTTACGGAAGCGGTTGGAACGGAGTCGGTGTAACTTCTTATTTGGGACGAGCGGGTCAGGGCGTTACGGGCCTTATCCACGGTGACACGCGGCAGTTCCTGGTGCAACTCGGTGGCGCAACGTTGTATGCGATTTGGGCGTTCGGTGCAACTTATGTCGTCTTCTCACTGGTCAACAAAGTGAAGAGCATGCGAGTGGCGCCCGAGGTGGAAGAGGAGGGGCTCGACGTTCCCGAGTTCGGCATGCCGGGCTATCCGGAGGATGCGGTCGTTACCCCGTACTAGTGGCCACAGGAGTGCCGGACCCTGATTCTGCTATAGGCTTGCTCTATGCAAACTCATCTCGGCCGGGCGCTGAGGACTGTTCCCGGCGCGCTCGGTATGATCACGCTCGCGGGCGTCGGATTACTCTTTGCTTGGGATTTCCGTCCAGCGTCTTTTCCTAGCGGAGCGCATGACTTTCTAGCCGCGTTTCCCCTTGCCATGATCGCCGCGGCGTATTTGATCTACCAGGCAACGCAACGCCCGGCACCCCTGGAGTTCTTCAAAGCGATCCTACTTGCAAGCGCTTTTCTCTTCTGGGCGGCGAATCAATTGTGGCCGGGTCTGCCTTGGGCTACTCGCTTCAATGACATTGCGATCGCCCTCTTCGTGCTCGATATCTTCCTGGTCATCATTGGCCGGCCCGCCATCTCTCAGAAGAATCTTTAGCTGAGACCTTTGCCGATCAGGATGATCGGACCCGCACTGATGTACTCGCGCAGTCGCTTTCCGTCTTCCTAAATAGGAACGTTGAACCCTTTTCTCTCCGTGGGAAGTGTTTTCGTGGAACGCTGTACGAAATCGTTAAGCGTTTTGTGGCTTTTTGATTGCAGTGGGTCACTGGAAGACAAAAAGCCGCCACCTTCTAAGAAGGCTGTTCCATACAGATAGAGGGTTTATGACATTTTTATGAACTTTTTACCCGCTCTTTACGGGTTGTCGAATGTAATCGTGATGTGACCGCCAGGAACGTTTTGAAACGCCTTCGCCTTTCAGGTCAGATTGCGGGCCGTCAGTTACTCAAGGAACGGGGATTTCAGACCGGAAAGGATTCCAACTTGAAAATCACGAAGACTCTGTTGTGGAGAAACATACCTGTTTCAGCTTGCTTTCCCTTGTTTATGTTCTGTCTCGCGAGCTGGGCAGGGCCCTGTTACGCGCAGACTGGGGCGCAAACAAGTGTTCCTGCGAAAGTGGCGATCCTGCACGCCCCCTCGTCAGATGGATCTGGCGCAGGAACCGGGGACAGCACAGCGCCTGCAACAGCTCAGCCGGCTGCCACCCCCGATGCGGTGCCGCTTGCGCTTGAGAAAGAGCTTGCGGAGATGAAGGCACGCATGGAGCAGATCGAAACTCAACTGATGGAACTGAAAACTCATGCGGCCACGGCACCCGCATCGTCGACATCTGCGGCAGTATCAAAATCCGCCCCTGTCACAGAATCCGGGACTAAAGCAACAGATGTCGAGTCATCGACAGCGAGTGTCAACCCGCCGACTCAAGAGGCACGTACGGGTTTACCAGGAAAGCCGGCGCCTACCCAACCTTTTGCGTACGCGGACTGGACTTGGCTGAACGGAACCGCTCGCAACAAAGACGCGGTGTGGGATTCGAAATTCTTCACTCCGGAAATTCGTTTCGATACTCATTATGTGATGGACTTCAATCATCCGAGAGATGATTCGATGGGCGGTTCCACCGAAATCTTTCGGTCTAACGAGATACAGTTAGAGCAGATCAGCTTTGGCGGCGACTTCCACTGGCAGGATGTTCGCGGCCGGATTTTGACCATGAATGGAATGTTCGGTGTCACCACGCCGCGGAATGACGCCAGTGCCGGGCGCGGCCAGTGGGATCTTCGTGGCGCTTACAAATACGTGTCGGAAGCGTATGGGGGATACCACTGGAACGTTAATCACGGGCTCAATTTCGACGCAGGAATTTTCGTCTCCTATATTGGTCTTTTCAGTTATTACAATTTCGATAACTGGGCTTACCAACCGTCGTACGTGTCATCGAACACCCCTTGGTTTTTCAATGGTATCCGCATCCAGTGGTTCCCAACGGATAAGTTGAAGATTGAGCCTTGGATCATCAACGGCTGGCAATCCTATGGCAGATTGGGCAGCAAGCCCGGTCTAGGAGGGCAAATTCTATATCGCCCGAAGCCCTGGCTCTCGCTTGTCTTCAATAACTACGGGATGGGCGAAGATACGCTGGGCAACGGCAATGGCCAATTTGGCCGCTCCCGCATCCACACCGACGACAGCATCGAAGTCAAATACTACGACAAGCCTCATGACTTCCTGGACAAGATGGCATTCTCTGTCACGGGTGATTTGGGGTGCGAATACGGCACGGCCCCGAACAGCGTCGGCGCCCAGGGACAAACGCTCGTTAACAGCGTAAATTGCCACCATAACACTGCCACCAGCCGTAAGCAGAGCTTCGCCGGCTGGATGGTCTACAACCGTTGGTGGTTCGATAAAGATCGATACGGCTTTACGTTGGGCGGCGGAGCGATGTCGAATCCAGGGCGCTACCTGACTCTGCTGCCGCCAATTAATGGGGCCGATGCCATCACCGGCTCGCCGTATTTCACGCAGAACCCTGGTGATCCGTTCAAAGCCTGGGATACCTCGGCCACGTTTGACTACATGCCGAGACAGTACATTACTTTCCGCGTGGAGTATGGGTATCGCCACGCGAATGTACCTTACTTCACCGGTCGCGGCGGTATAACCCCAACTGTCAATACGACCCCCAGCACGATTCCTAACCCGAGTGCAGGATCTGTAGTGGGAAACACCAGCTGGGCACCAGGCGCGTTCTTGTCGTCCACGCCCGGCTTCACGTGTGTGGCTGGAACTACGGGTTTCTGTCCCGATCTGCGGAAAGACGAACCCAGCATGAGGTACGCGATCATGGTCAAGTTTTAGTCCAGGCGAAGCTTAGAGTCTTCCTGACACGAGAACTGGCACGAAGACGACTGCGCGCGACAAAAAGGGAGCGTTTCTGAAACTGTTTTGCAGTTCTGGCGCTTCTCCGCAGACGCTTCTTTTGGACTAACGACGCGGCCGCAGCCTCCAATCCTTTGGGACGCCGTTCCCCAGGTTCCTAATCGCCCATCAGAGTGGACGTCGATCACCTAAGCGCCAACCTTGAGTTCTGCTCCCCAACTAACCATACTCAAATTGATGATGACTTAATGTCATCCATGCCATGCGGCTGATACTCGTCAGATCCAAGTAATTAAGTGCCGTCACCAGGACGAGTTAGAGAGATCTACTCTTCCGACGAGCAGATCTGCTCATCGCAAGTCATGAGCCGATCGAGGTGTCACTTACTTGAAGACTAGCCAACCGGACCGTCGGCAGCCTCCAATTGTGTTCGTGGCGAATTTGCGGATGTCCTGTTTGTTTCGCCGCCTTTCCGCTCCGGAGTCAAGTTCTACAGGGTCTTTGCGCTCATTCCCAGGTGCCAGTCGTGTCCGCAGAAGGGCCGGCGAGACTTGTGTGCGCTCGACATAGGTTACTTATGTAATAGCAGGCGCGCTCGAATAAGTGTTTCCTTACAGTTTTAGGTTCAAACTATCTACTAACCTGTTGAATTCGTAATGTATGTCTCTAACATTCATAAGTATCTCGGAGCGAGTTGTATTCATACTGATCAGATTGCTGATTGGGAGTTGGCTATTGTGCGCTCTCGCATGGGGGCAGCAGGTGACTTCATCCTGGCAAGAAGAGGTGCGCAGGCGCACAGCGGCGCACGATTGGACCGCAGCCCTGGATATCGTAGATCGCGAGGTGTCTCGATCGCCAAAGGATATGGATATACGAGCTTGGCGCGCACGGATTCTGCAGTGGTCAGGGAGGCTGAAGGAAGCTGAACTTGAATATCAGGAGATACTCGCCGCTGTTCCGAATGATCCTGATAACTGGATGGGCTTGGCAGCGGTTTACTCGCGCGAGGGGCGAAACAGGGAAGCGTTACAAGCGCTGGACCGCTCCGTCGAACTAGACCCGAAACGTGCCGATATTCGGGCGGCACGCGGTGCCGCTTTGCGAACTCTCGGTGCGCAGAACGAAGCGAGGCTGGAATTCAGCCGTGCAGTGGATTTGGATCCAACGAATGTGGAGGGCCGCGCCGGCCTGGTCTCTCTGCGCGGCGAGGCGAGGCACGAATTACGGGTGGGCATGAACACTGACCTCTTCAATTTTGCCGATGCCAACCGGGATGAAGGACTCACCCTCATCTCCAAGTGGACTTCGCGCTGGATGACCAGCGTGTCTGCGGCAGGGTACGACCGGGGAGGCATTGCGGCGGAAAAAGTCGTGGCCAGCTTGACCGGGCAGGTGCCTCGATGGGGTGCGCTAACGGTCGGAGGGGCGGCGGCACATGACAACGGCGTCATCCCGAAAGACGAGGGGTTCTTTGACTACGACCGCGGGTTCAAACTTCACGCCAGCAGCTTCATCCGCGGATTAGAGATTGTGTATGGGCAGCACTGGTATTGGTACAGCACGGCGCGGATTCTGACCATCAACGAAACCACGCAGTTCTACCTGCCACGCGATTGGACGTGGGCGCTGGGAGTGACGGGAGCAAGAAGCCATTTCTCCGGAACAGGTGCGGAGTGGCGACCTTCGGGAATGACACGAATCGGATTTCCCATCGCGAAGTGGGAAGATCACCGCCTCGGAGGGAATATTTTCTTTGCCGTCGGAACAGAGAATTTCGCACAGGTCGATCAGATTGGAGAATTTTCTTCCCAGACGTACGGAAGCGGTTTGCGTTTCCAACTTACAGCGCGCCAGGGCGTAACCGGTTTCGCCGCTTATCAGAAGCGATCGCAGGGTCGGACAGAATCGAGCTTTGGATTTACTTATGGGATCCGCTTTTGACACATTTCGCAAGCTAGGTCCGGCGGCCTTTGTGCTGAAGGCGATCATCTTCGTGATCGTCGCCGACGTGTTGCTGTTGGCATTTATCCTGCTTCGGCGAACCTACCGCAAGTGGTACTTCGCGAATCGCGACGCGCGTATGCTGGCAATCCGCCAGCAGTGGGATGCGCTAATTTCAGGAGAGATTCCATTCGCTGCGTGGCGCACCAAAACATCGGAGCGGGAACTAATCGAGGCCATGGTGCTGGACGCTTATGAAGTCGCCAATCCAGAAGAGTCGGCGCGCCTGCTGAAATTCATGCGCGCCAGCGGGCTGGTCGAAAAACGCATCCTGGAGGCTCGCCACCACCACGGATGGCGTCGGCACAAAGCACTGGTGGCACTCGCTCGAACGCGCGCACCCGAAGGAATTCGGGCCTTGGCTGAGGGACTGCGCGATCGCGATTCGGAAACCAGGCTGGCCGCTCTACGCGGTCTGGGCCGGATGGCTTGCCCGGAGGCTGCGAAGGAGATCCTGAACTGGGTGGATGACGCCGGACTGGTCGTGCCAGTGCTTCCGTTGCAAAGCGCGCTCATCCAGACTTGCGCGGAACGTCCGCAGGAATTATTGCCGCACCTGCACCATGCGGACAAACCCGTGCGCGAAGTGTTGGGACGCGTGCTTGGGGAAGTGGCTACGCCTTTGCTCGGCTCGGAGTTGATGCGGTTCGCTGATGACGATTTGCCTGAACTGCGCGCTGCAGCGGCTCGCGGGCTTTCGTATCTAAACGCTCTCGAGGCGGTCAATATTCTGAGTGAGCTGGCAAAGGATACGGTATGGTTTGTGCGCCTGCGCGCCATGGTCAGTTTGGGCGGATTTTGTCACCCGACGGCCCTCCCAATTTTGGTTCAGGGACTAACCGATTCGAATCGGCTGGTTCGCCTGCGAGCCGCAGAAGGTCTCGTGGATTTCAAGACAGAATTGCTGCCGATCTTCGAAAAAGTCGTAGCCCTCCAAGACCAATACGGTTTACATGCTTTCTTAACCGCTCTCGAAAATGCCGGCTTGCAGGCCAGCCTCGTGGCAGCGATCAAGAACAGAAACAGCGGGATGGAGACCAACGAGACTTTGCTTGAGGTATTGCGCACCGCGAACCTTTCTACCCCACCACCCGCGCCCGAGGAAAACACTCTCGTCAAGGCGGCGGCGCAATCGTGATTCACCTTTTGGACTGGGCCAATCACGCGCTGTTCTACTATTATCTCGCTTCAAACCTCGCGTACCTGATGATGCTTGTCATCGCGTTCAGGACCAGCGCAGCACACCTCCGGCACCTCGAAAGCATTCGCCTGGACTGGATTAAAGATTCCCCGATGGTGCCTCCTGTCAGCCTGCTTGTTCCCGCGCATAACGAAGAGCAATCTATTTGCACAGCATTGAGGAATCTGCTTGATCTTGATTATCCCGAACTCGAAATAATTGTCATCAATGATGGGTCCACCGACAACACGCTGCAGATAATGCAGAAGGAATTTCGCCTGCGGGCGGTGAGAGCCGTCTATGTCCCGCAGGTAGTGAGCGCTCCGGTCCGCGGGTTGTATCGGAGCGATGTCGACATGCGCCTTCTTGTCATCGACAAGAGCCCCGCCGGAAGCAAGGCGGATGCGGTAAATGCCGGTTTGAATGCGGCAGCTTCGCCCTATGTGTGCGTTGTCGATGCGGACTCGGTGCTTGAGCGCGATGCCCTGCTTCGGATTATGGTGCCTGTCCTGTCAGACCCTAACCGTGTCGTAGCAGCGGGGGGGATTGTCCGGGTCTTGAATGGATCACAGATCGAAGCAGGACGAATCCGCCGAGTACGCCTCGCGAGGAAAAGTATCGAAGTTATCCAAGTCGTCGAATATCTCCGCGCCTTCTTAATTGGCAGGGAGGCATGGGCACGCGGCAACATGCTAATGATCGTTTCTGGAGCCTTCGGAGTATTTCGAACCGATCTGGTGCGCGCTATAGGAGGGTACCGGCGTTCCGCCATCGGCGAGGATTTCGATCTGGTGGCGCGCTTACATCGTCATTTGCTCAATAATCACGCCGACTACCGCATCGCATTTGTTCCAGATCCCGTTTGCTGGACGGAAGTTCCATCGGATCTACGCTCCCTCGCCAGACAGCGGGCGCGCTGGCAAAAAGGTCTGTTGGACGTTTTGTGGCCCAACCGGGATATGCTCTTCCGGCCGCGCTACGGGCGTATCGGATGGTTAGCGCTTCCGTACTTGTGGATCTTCGAACTATTAGCCCCTGTCATTGAAATTACCGGTTTTGCATCGGTCTTATTGGCGGCACTCTTTGGCGCGTTGAGTTGGACATTCTCTCTTCAGTTCGTGCTCTTCGGGTATGGGTTTGCGACCGTCATTTCAATCGGATCCGTGCTGCAGGAAGAACTGACTTACAAGCGATACAACGACTGGCAAGATGTTGCCCGACTAGTGAGCTACTGCTTCCTCGAACATTTTCCTTACCGCCAAATGCATATGATCTGGCGGCTGCAAGGCCTCTGGCAATACCTCCGAGGCGACATGGCCTGGAGGCCAATGAAGAGGCTAGGACAGGAATCTGTGGACGCGGACAAGACAGGTCCGTCCCCCCTTCCTGCCGGGTGAAAACTTGCCCCTGAACTTCATCGCCGACACATTTTCCTCGAGACGTTCGACCCAGCTGTAAAAACGATCTTTTCCTTTCCGAAATAAAATGTAGGGAAGAACTAAATCGCCGGCTGCTGCTGCGTCATGCAGTGCATAGTGCCGAGTCCCCAGACGAGATCGCCCGAATAAATGGGGACGATCTTGCGCGTGGGGAAGAGATCTGACAGCGTGTTGAGGGCGATGCGGTCGTTGGGGTCGTTGAAGACTGGTACCAGCACGATGCCGTTTGCGATGTAGAAATTGGCGTAGCTTGCGGGAAGGCGTCGCTGCTCGAAGATAACGGGCGCGGGCATGGGAAGTTCGACGATGGTCAGCGGCTTGCCCGCCTGATCGCGCGCGGCTTGAAGGCGGCGAAGGTTATCCCGGAGCGGTTTGTGATTTACGTCTTTGCGATTGCTCTCGACCATGGTGACCACCGTATCCCGAGCGACGAAGCGGGTCAGGTCGTCGACGTGGCCGTGAGTATCGTCCCCCGAAATGCCTTTGTTGAGCCAGATTACGTGTGGGGCACCCAGGTAATCGGCGAAAAGTTTTTCATAGTCTTTGCGCGACATGCCTGGATTGCGCTGCTGGACTTTGCTGAGTAGGCATTCTTCGGTGGTGAGGAGCGTGCCTTGTCCGTTAACGTCGATGGAGCCACCCTCGAGGACGACGCGTGTGTTGCGATGAGTGGGACGGATTTCTTGCGCGTGGGCGACGGTGGACATCAGGGCGCCGATTTTTTCGTCGTGACGCCAGTTGGAGTATTTGGCCCAAGCATTAAAGCGGAAGTTCATGGCGAGGAGTGAACCCTCAGAGGCTAAAGCCCGCATTGCTTTCGCATCGTCATTGGCACGACTCAAGTCGTGCCCTTCCCGAACTTCATGTGGGGACGGCCCCCCAAGCTTGCCCTGAGCGGAGCCGAAGGGGCTGTCCGGCCGGGCGAAGCCCGGCTTTTCCTTCACGAAGATGCACCCCGAATCGCGCAGCCAGGCGCGGTTCGTCGGCCATCGGTGAAATCGTACGTTCCCGGGAAACGCATTCGCCCGTTGGAGCAGCTTGCGAGCCTGGCGCGCGGCTGCAGCGTCGTTCACAATCAAGTCCACCCGCTCGTGCCGCGCGAGATTTCTGATGATCTCGGTATAGACCCATGGGATCGGTTCGAACTTACCCGGCCAATCTCCGTGATGGTGCGGCCACGCCAGCCAGGTAGCATCGTGCGGTTCCCATTCGGCGGGCATGCGCGGGCACGCAGACAGACTCAAAGCGTTACTTGAAGTCAGGGCTGAGGCAATCTTCACGGAGATTCTTACCGTCCGTCCAAAAGCCGACTCGAGATAGGAGCATACGCATCGATCCGCCGGTCGCGCAAGAACGGCCAGTTGCGGCGGATATCTTCGAGGGCTTTCAGGTCGACGTCGCCGATCAGAATTTCTTCGCGGTCGTGAGAGGCTTCGGCTACGACGCGGCCAAAAGGATCGCAGAAAAAAGATCCACCCCAAAATTCAAGTCCATGACCCGGCGTAGATTTGCCGCGGACGTTGCCAGTCTCAAAACCAACGCGATTCACCACCGCGACATAGACGCCATTCGCGATGGCGTGGGCGCGCTGAATGGTGCGCCAGGCGTCGTGTTGAGCGACGCCGAACTCGGCTTTCTCGGACGGGTGCCAACCGATGGCGGTGGGATAGAAGAGCACCGTCGCGCCTTGCAGAGCGGTAAGGCGCGCGCCTTCGGGGAACCACTGATCCCAGCAGACAAGAGTGCCGAGGCGACCGGCTGTAGTATCGAGCGCGCGAAACCCAAGATCGCCGGGCGTGAAGTAAAACTTTTCGTAATAGAGCGGATCGTCCGGAATATGCATCTTCCGGTAAAGGCCGCGCAGCGTTCCGTCCGAATCGAAAATCGCCGCCGTGTTGTGATAGATGCCGGGAGCACGCTTTTCAAATAACGACGCGATCAGGACGACGCCGTGCTGGCGGGCGGCTGCGGCCAGTTTGTCACTGGCGGGACCGGGAATGGATTCGGCCAAATCGAAGAGCGCGTGATCTTCGCGCTGGCAGAAATATTGCGTCTGAAACAGTTCGGGCAGGCAGACGACTTGAGCGCCGCGCCCGGCGGCGTCGGCCACGCGGTCCAAGGCTTTCTGAAGATTCTGTTCCGGCTCCGGGCCGCAGGACATCTGCACCAGGGCTACGCGAAATTTGTCAGGGGGCACGCGAATCAGTCCTCTGGTCAATATAGCATTTGGGCGGCAGCTATCAGCCGTCAGCTAACACGGTTGGATGGACTTCGACCGAAAAATTGACAGACCGCGCAATAAAGCACGAGTGATGAGCGTCTGCATGAAGAGCGACGGCTTTGGCTCCATCACTGTCGGAAGAAATCTTTATCGTTGGCTGCAGCGTTACTCGTGTGAATTGCGCCGAGCCGTCGCTATTCTCGTCCATCACTCCAAGCGCCGAATCGCGATAGTCGACGACGGTCACATGATTGACGGCGCAAAGATGCAGATACGACAGCATGTGGCAGGCGGAAAGGCTCGCGACCAGAAGTTCTTCCGGATTATAGCGAGACGAGTCCCCGCGAAAGCTTGGATCGCTTGATCCCAAAATCTGGGGCTTGTCCCCGGCCCCGATCGTGTGATCGCGGCGATAACCGCGATAGGTCTTGGTGCCTTCGCCGCTATTGCCGGTCCACTCCACTCGAATCTCGTAGTTATGTTGTTTCATCTGGCACCTTCTGTTTTTCGCGCGCCCACGACTCTGACACTGCCCGCCCCTTGTGAACATCGTCCACAACAAGGATCAACCGGTGATCGTGATCGCTGTAAAGCACTTCAATGTTGACTCCAGCTTGAGCCATGCGTCGTGACAATTTGCCAAGTTGGCCGGGCTCAGACTGGTTCAGCCGTTGGATAACGACTTCTCGCTCGTTGAGTACTCGGATGCCCGCCCCTTCCAATGCGCTTCGAGCCGGAGCCGCCGCCCCGTCTTCAAACAGGAAGTGTGCCACTCCTTGACCGTCGACAACCCACGCTCCGCCGCCTTCGATGCTTACTCCGGCGCGGCCGAGCGCGTCCCCCATATCGGCCAACGCACCGGGGCGGTTGTCGAGCAAAATCGTTAGGTCTTTCATGGTTGTAATTCCTCGTGCCTTCAAGTTTATAGGCTACCTGTCAACGACGCATTTGATGCAGGTCATCGCGCGTGCATCCTTTCTCCTTGTTCCTGTAAAGTAATGGGTCGGGAGATTTGGATTCGAGTTTGGAGGCGTCATCTTGAAACACGGCAATCATAGCGGTGGACATTCTGCGGGAAAGCCTTCGGAAAAGTCACAGGGTAGCGGGCACGCCGGCGAGGGTAAGGATCGTCATCTGCATAATCCCATCGAGGACCGGCTGATTCCTCTGGAGCCGCTCGATTTGGGTAAAGTGAAGTCGATCGACGACCTGGTGCGGGCTATGTCGAAGACGGCATTTACCGGGCGTCAGCTGGGCGAGGCTGCGGACGTGCTCGAAGCGATGGCGCGCGATGAAGAGTGTTTCGTGGTCATGACCCTGTCAGGCGCCATGACGGTCGCGAAGCAGGGACTGATCGTGACCGAGTTGATCGATCGCGGCATTGTCAATGCCGTCGTTTCAACTGGCGCCCTCATGGCTCACGGATTAGTCGAAGCGACCGGGCGCGCGCACTTCCGCCACAATCCCGAAGTTTCTGACGTGGAACTGTACGAGCAGGGGTACAACCGCGTGTATGACACGCTGGAACCTGAGCAGAATCTCGACGACGTGGAAGAAGTGATGTCGGCCGTGCTTGAGGGCTGGGACCACAACGAGACCATGTGCTCCTACAAGTTGAATCACGCGATCGGGGCTTATCTTGCGAAGACCGCGAAAGACCAGCGCGGAATTCTGAAGTCGGCGCATGAGATGGGCGTGCCGGTGTTCGTGCCGGCGTTCAGCGATTCGGAGCTGGGCCTCGATACGGCGCTGAACAATCGTCTCCGCGAGTCAACCGGCAGGCATAAGATCCGCTTCGATCCATTCGAGGATCTGGAGCATTTTGCGGCGACGTTGCTGCGGCAGAAAAAACTGGGCATCCTGACCATCGGCGGCGGAGTGCCGCGCAACTGGTCGCAGCAGTTTGGTCCGTTCTGCGAACTGCGGCACCGGCGGTTGGGTGAGAATGTTCCGCTGAAACGGTATCACTACGGGCTGCGGATTTGTCCCGAGCCCGTTCATTGGGGCGGATTGTCGGGCAGTCCTTACAGCGAGGCGATTTCGTGGGGAAAATTTGTACCCCCGGCGGAGGGCGGCAGGTTTGGCGAAGTGTTTGTGGACGCTACTGTGGGGCTGCCGTTGATTGTGGCCGCCGTGTTCGAGCGACTGGATAAGAAGGGGAGCAAAGCCAGCAAGGGAAAAACGGCGGCGGCTCGGAAGTAAGAAAAGTCAGCGCGTAAAACCGCTGTTCATTTTCCGGCGATGATTGCATGCCCGCCCGATGCGAACGGAAAGGTGTTGCAAAGTTGCTAGCGGGCGCCGACTTCGGCTGGCGACGAATCAGTTGCGGCGAATTGCTGATCCTTAGCTTCTTCGTCGAATTCATCGGATGAACGGCCATCGAGCCGCGTCTTGCGGTAGAGCGGCGCCAGGATGCTGTTCTCCAGCACTCTCGATTCCGCTTCCACCCAGTCTTGCAGAGCCGTTCCTTCGGCTTGGCCACGCTGATTGTAGAGATGCTGCGCGTGCAGCCGAATCTTCCTTTCGAGCAAATCGGTCATGAGTGCTTGCTGCTTCTGTCTGCGGGTATTGATATCCAAAACGAGTCCTCTAACTTAAAAAGGTATTTTTTCTACAGTTCTATGATACGGGAAGGCTGTTAACGGAAGGTTACATTTGGGAGGGCTAGGGGGTTACTAAAGTATAAGTATAGCATGAAGCCACTCCGGCAAGGGCGGTCATGGAGCCTAGTAGTGGCTCAGTTCAAACTGAACCACTACTCTTAGTCTAGGGACATTTGCTGCAGGAAGGGGGCCATCCGGCAGCGAAAGTTGAGGTTTTCAAGGCAAACGGGACGAAAATCTGTTATTCGAGGCGAGGAACGCAGCAGCAGCAGTAGCAATAGCACATAACTGCTCCCATTGCGCCGGCCTTGAAGGCATATTTCTTACCCTGTGGGATGTACATCCAGTCGCCCGCTGTCAGTTCCTTGCCGGCATAGTGGATAGAGCCGCCCACCATGAAGCGGATGCCATCTCCCGCGTCGTGGGAGTGTTCTCCGACCTCGGCATTGGGTGGGGCAGCGGAAATAAATAGCTGCGAGGGGCCACTGAGGTAAACCGGCAACTGCCACTTCTCAAAACCGTCCGGAACTCCGCCGACTTTGAGTTTCGTCTGCAGCTTGCCCACGTCGGCGTCGCGCGATGTAATGATTCTGCTCTGCTGGTCGAAGTCTTTCCCGACAGCGCGTCTGATTCGTTCTACTCCTTGCTCGAAGGTTATCCAGTTTGTGTTTACGTTGCTCATTTTCTTGTTCTCCTGCCGAATGACTTGCAGGGCGACGGATTGCCCACGGCCCTTACATCCTCTGCTAAATCGAGGTCAAGGGGCGTGTCCGATCCTTGCTGCATGGATGGTGTTCGGAGCAGGGGAAACGTATCAGTACAAACTGCAGGACGGCCCAAGAGCAGAACCTGGGTGCGGAGTTAGCTTGTGCGACACCTGTCTCAGTCGAATATCAGCACCGCTGAGGCGATCACCGTGGTCCATAACCCCCGTTTATCCCCAACGGCGGACTGCGTCACGTTCGCTGTACGCACAATCTTGTTCGATAGGCGATAAATCTGTTTCTTCTCATCCCATGAGCGGTCGGGATCAAATTCCACATTCAACGTCGTAGCCAACATTTCGGCGGCGAGTTCTTCGGCATACTCTCCTGCGGCATCTTCGGTTTCACCGAAAGAATGATGCTCGCTGAGGTATCCGTAGGTGTTCTTGTCGGCGGGAATGGCCACTCCGATCGAGGAAGCAAGCAAACGGTGGGCTTCATGAGTGGAGTTTTCAGCGACTACGGCAAACACCACCTCGCCGGGGCTGAGATATTTCACACCCTCTTTGCGGGCCAGCATTTTGCAATTAGGCGGGAAGATCGAGGAAACGCGCACCAGGTTCTGGGCAGCGATGCCGGCGTCGCGCAAAGCCAATTCGAAAGAAGTTAACCGCTCGCGGTGTTTTCCAACTCCCTTGGTGAAGAACATCCGCTTGGGAACCATATCTTTGCCCAATTCTGTAGCCTCCGGCACCAAAAAAATGAGATTGAGATGCACAATTTAACACAACGCTCTGTAAAGGATAGATGAATTTACGCGGGAGACGAAAAAAATGACGGGAAGTCGCTGGCGCGGTTCCCGTCACCGTGCCCGGATTCTTCGGGGGGAGGGCCCGGGCAAAACCGAATCACTCTACCACAGGGCGGGGCATGATCGAACACCAAGGCAAATACTTTCGGGTTTTGCGAACATCAGCGCCTTGTCACTTGGCCGCGACTGAACTGACTTCTATGGTGTCGTCGGTTAAAACTCCCGTGACGGTCGCCGTCTTGCCTACTTGTTTGTCTAGCGCGGATAAAACGGATTTGTCGCTCGTTTGCAAAATATAAATCTTTTCACCCACGATCAATGCGAAATTGGACCCATGCGCCACGCAGGTGCGCGTGCACTCGGCGGCCGGTCCGTCCATATGCTTTCTGCCGCACATGGCATCGCCAACCTCACCGGTAAAGGTTTGCTTGCGGGCGACGAGAGCGTAGAGATTAGAAGTAGCGGTTACCGACGACATTATCAGAACTATAGCTGCGAACCACCGAGAACCACGGTTCATTCCACGTTCTCCTTAGGAAACGGTTTGTCTTGTTTTAGTAGTTTATGCCCCAGGTTATAGGATGCCGGTGAACTGAGCCCTCTGCATCGGCTCAGTTTCAGCCGATCGAAGCTCGGCGGTTTCCTCGCCACTGCCGCCAAACTGAGCACTGCCTAAAATGCCTCACTGCGGTGCCTTGGCTGTGTATTGCAGATCAACATCCACGGTTTTATCCCGCGTAATGGCGGTCACATGAGGGTCAACTTCCCAGTCGAGATTAGCAGGAAGCAGCTTTCTGGCCTGGGGCAGGAATTGTTTGAGGTAGGTGGCGTCGTAAACGTCGCCGGGACGAATCTTCCATGCGGCCCGCAGCCTGGCCGTCAGACCGTTGTCGATCCCGCGAAATTCAAGCTCACCCATGCGATAGACAGAACCCTCATCGATCGTGAGATGAAGAGCCACGGTCGCAGCGACATCATCGAATTGGGCTTCCACTTTGACGCTGGCAAGAATGTATCCTCGGGAACCGTAAAGCTCTCGAACGGATTTCAAGTCGTCTTCTAGTTGAACGGTGTTCGCAGGCTGTCCCGGATTGGCATGGATCAGCGGTTGTAGCGTGCCGTTGGGAAATTCTTTGTTGCCTGACCATTCCATCCCCGTGAGCTTGTACTGGATGCCGGGACTCACCGGAAATATCACATCGACGAATGCTGCCTGCGGGTTGTCAACGGAATGCAAGTCCGACGATTTGACGACTTTGGGCTGTGCCGTGGGGCAAGCCGCCTTAAGATAGCCGCGCTCTCGGTAGATCGGCAGCAACGCGCGCTCGATGAAGGAATTCATGAACTCACGAGAGTACTCACGATCCGTCAATCGTTCCCCCGCAGTTCGGAGCGCGGTTAACTCGGCAGCCCCGGCGCCGGGAAACTCGACCTGGCGGATGCGAATGCTCACACCGGCAACGTTGTATTCGATCGCCTGCAGATGATCGCTCTTATCCGCTTTGCGCAGATATTCGACGTGCCCGGGAATACCGTTTTCAACCAGCAAAGCCTGCAGCACGTCCGATACTTGGTCGGTCAAACGGCCGCTCGCGGGCAACTCGCCATTGAAAAGTGGAACTCGCTCGTGCACTTTCCTGAGCAGTTCTTCGTCGGTGAACCAGACAAAATCCGTGAAGCGGGCGGGGACAAATTTATCGGCGTCGGTCACCTGAAATTCCAGCCTGGTTCCGGCTGACGAATATGAGAAGGTGAAAGCGATATTGCTGAAAGCACCGCTCTCGCCGAGTTGCCGCGCGGCCTTGCGAAAATCGTCCTCGTGCGCGACCGTGTTGACCGGCAGTCCGCTGGCGGATGCCACCTCAGCGGACGTAAACCGCTTTGTACCGATTACCTTGACTGAGATCAGCTTATATGCGGTGGCCGGCATTGGACGAGCCGCCGGGGGTTGCGCTTGCGCTGCCGCGTGGAGGCACACCGCACAGATGAACCAAGAACCCAGCAGCGAGCGTATCAGGGATGGAAGCGGTATCATGAATGGCAAGTCAGTGCCCAACTCCCAGTTGCCAGTGATACGGGCGCACTGGTCTCTCCGGCGAGCATGGTAAGTATAAGACCAGTTCGCAAGCCATAGACAATCAGCCAAAGACAATCAGTTGTATTTCGAGGATGAGACGATTTAGATCGGGGGGCTGCTCAGAGTGGAATGTTTGACCACCCTGCCAACCATCTTCAGGACCTTGGATGGTTCCGAAGGTCGGAAAGCTTCGTTCTCGGTGGCCTCAATCAGGCCGCCCTCGACGGAATCAAGAGCCAGACGCGAGCGCTCCAAAATCGTGAAGAGATACTTCTGCGCAATGGGACGATCAGCGGGATGAATGAGCTCCCACCAGCGGCGGATTGATTCCTGGACCTCTGCTTCGTTTTTCTCGCCGACAACCAGAGCATCGATTAGCCGGTAGACCTTGCTCTTGATCGCTTGATACGAAACCGAAATCTCCTGGGGCATGGGGTCTCCGGACTTCTTTGTTGGCCATAGCAATCTGCCAGCCAAACCGTAGGTGCTTGAACTGTAAGTCCTTTTAGCTGTGAAGACTTCGGCGAAAATCCTGCGAATGGAATAAAGCGAATTCCGAATATGAATTCTGGAAGTTGTCCAAGCACATTGCGCGATCTCTTCTGATATCTTCCATGCGAGGCTGCAGCACAAACTCTTGGAGGCGGGATGAAAAAGATGGGTTGGATTCTTGTATTTCCTGTTTTGTTTTCGATGTTCGGCTTCGCCCAAAGTGAAGCGCCAGCGAGCGCTTCCAACGTTGCCCAAGCTGAAGACCGAATGTTTTTTCCTCGAGACACCTTCTGGGGATGGGCGCAGTTTGACCTGGCGCCTCCGCATAATGAAATCGATCCCAACCTTTGCGCCGGCAACGCCGGGCAATATGGCGGCGTAAACGCCCCTTGCAGCCTGTTTGCTCGCTATATGCTGTCGGGAATGCTGGAGGTGCGTCCCTTTGGCCGGGGCCAGCTGCGGCGCTTCATGGTGTTTGGAGCGCCAGCGTTTCTGTTTGGCAAGACCATCCCGCAGACCCTCTACACTTGGTCGCCCGATGCAATTGGCATTGAGCACTCGTGGGGAGTTGGGATCTTCATCGCTAAGGGATTTGAATTTCGCGTGACCCAGCACTTCTTGTTTGACCGTCTAGGCGCCCGCAGCACCAACCTCGGGCCGGCTGATCTGGGCAATAATGGGCCTTGGGGACGCTACATGACCGTAGGGGTGCATAAGTCATTCGGGACGAGAAGATGGTAATCCCAGATTCAGGCGGCGACTGCAGGCGTGCGCCTTCGCTGAACCAGCCAGATGACGAAGGCAACAAGTAACCCGAGAGCCAGGAAGGGGGCAAGAATGATGGGCACAAGCCAGCCGTGTCCGCCCATCGAAGTGACGTCGCCTGAGATGGTGGCAGCGGGATCACGCCGTATCTGGCCACCAAATACGGTCGCATCGCCGGCAACTTTAACCCCTTCGTCCAAGCGGATATCTCCACCGAACGTGGTCACGTCCCCGGCTACCTGTGCATGGTCTTCGAGGATCACGCTGCCGCCGAATACCGTTACATCGCCGGCCACCTGGCCTCGCACGCGGACGCTGCAGGCAAAGCAGGTGACGTCGGCGACCTGATCGTTCGGACCGATATTAATGTTGTGTCCGACCTGCGTGTAGCTGCGATTGTCTTTCGCGAAAGCGACGCTCGAGAGCGCCAGGCAGAAGACCACAAGCGCGCCGAAAACGGTTCTCAGCCTTCGATGATTTTCAGTTCTGAAGAAGAAACGTTGGCTAGCGGACTGGGAATGGAGAACTCGGAACTGGAAATTCCCCGGCACCTTGTTCATGAACCGGACCTCCACTTCGAAATCTAGCCCCGGAATCGAATTATGCCATAAAGCTACTATAAGAATAACTTACTGTGCTTCGCTGAAGGTTCCTTTATAATCGTTGGTTTTGTAAAGATAGGCGGAACTTCATAGGGAGGCTGACAAATGGCGGACTCTTATAACGGTGTGTCCGTGCCGTCCGACGGAAAAAAGATCGGCTACACTCGCGGAAAATACGAAGTCCCGGATAATCCGATCGTGCCTTTTATCGAAGGCGACGGAACCGGACGCGATATTTGGAAAGCATCCCGGCGCGTATTCGATGCAGCCGTGGAGAAAGCTTATAAGGGCAAGCGCCGTGTTGCTTGGTACGAAGTCTTCGCCGGGGAAAAGGCTAAAGCAAAGTTCGATAACTGGCTGCCCGATGAAACCATCGACGCCGTTCGCGAATTTCGGGTCGCCATCAAAGGTCCGCTGACTACGCCCGTCGGCGGCGGCATTCGGTCGCTCAATGTGGCGCTGCGTCAGATTCTCGATCTCTATTGCTGTGTCCGTCCCGTGAAGTACTACAAGGGCGTGCCTTCGCCTGTGAAGAATCCCGAGCGCATGGATGTCGTCATCTATCGCGAAAATACCGAAGACGTCTATGCGGGCATCGAGTGGGAGCAGGGAACTGCGGAGTGCGCGAAATTAATCGAGTTCATCAATAAAGACATGCTGAAGAGCGGAAAAAAACAGGTTCGGCTCGATTCCGGCGTGGGCATCAAACCCATCTCCGTTACCGGAACCAAGCGCCTGGTGCGAATGGCGATTCTTCACGCACTCGAGACTGGCCGCAAGACCGTGACGCTGGTGCACAAGGGCAACATTCAGAAGTTCACCGAAGGCGCATTCCGAAAGTGGGGATACGAACTTGCGACAGAAGAATTTCGCGATCAGGTAATCACCGAGCGCGAGAGTTGGATCATCGACAACAAAGATAAGAACCCGAACCTGACGGTGGCGCAGAATGCCGAACTAGTCGAACCGGGGATGGAGTTCGCCCCCCCAGCGTTTCGCCAAACGGTGGAACAGGAAGTGAAAGCGGTGCTCGACGGCATCTATGTTACCCACGGCAAAGGCCGGTGGAAGACAAAAATCATGATCAACGACCGCATTGCCGATTCCATCTTCCAGCAGGTAGTCACGCGAGCGGATGAATACTCCGTGCTGGCTTGCCCCAATCTGAACGGCGATTACATTTCGGATGCCTGCGCGGCGCAGGTCGGCGGCTTGGGCATCGCTCCCGGCGCAAATATTGGCGATGGCTACGCCATCTTCGAAGCCACCCACGGAACCGCTCCAAAGTACGCTGACAAAGACGTGATCAATCCCGGGTCGGTGATGCTCTCGGGCGTAATGATGTTCCGCTTCATGGGATGGAATGAAGCCGCCGATATGATCGAGAGCGCGATGGAGCGGACCATCCTCCAGAAAAAAGTTACCTATGACTTCGAGCGCCTGATGGAAGGCGCCACCAAAGTCAAAACCAGCCAGTTTGCCGACTCCATTGTCGAGAACATGGGTGCGGCGGTGCTCGTATAGGGATTGTGCGATCGAGTCATCGGGTAACTGTGCGATTGGAATTGTCAGATCGGATTCAAACTATGGCACGATTTTGATCTTCAATCGCCCCATCACTCAATTGCCCAATAACTCAATTGCTTTACCCTGTGTCACCCCGTGCCCTCTGCGTTAAAGATTTTTTACTCTTTTCGAAAGGAATCATTCATGCGCAAGAAAGTAACCATCGTAGGCTCCGGAAACGTAGGCGCGACGGCGGCCCACTGGATCGCTTCCAAAGAATTAGCCGACGTCGTCCTTATCGACATCATCGAAGGTGTTCCGCAAGGCAAGGGCCTGGATTTACTCGAGGCTATGCCAATCGAAAAACGCGACTCTTACATCACCGGCACCAACGACTACAAAGACACCGCGAACTCCGACGTCGTCGTCATCACCGCCGGAATCCCGCGCAAGCCCGGCATGAGCCGCGACGATCTTCTCAACACGAATTACGGCATCATGAAGGCGGTCGTTGGCGAAGTGGTGAAGCATTCACCGAACTGTATTCTGATCATCGTCTCGAATCCGCTCGACGCCATGGCGCAAGCCGCCTACAAACTCAGCGGATTTCCCCGCGAGCGCGTCATCGGCATGGCCGGAGTGCTCGATTCCGCCCGCTTCCGCGCCTTCATTGCCGACGAACTGAAAGTCAGCGTGGAAAATGTGACCGCTTTCGTCCTTGGTGGACACGGCGATACTATGGTTCCTTTGCCTCGCTATTCCACGGTCGCGGGCATTCCGATAACCGAGTTAATCGAGAAGTCCCGCCTTGAGGCCTTGGTGCAGCGCACCCGCGACGGGGGCGCCGAAATCGTGAAGTATTTAAAGACCGGCTCGGCCTACTACGCGCCCTCTGCCGCCGCGACTGAGATGGTCGAAGCAATCCTGAAAGACAAGAAAAAAATTCTCCCCTGCGCCGCATATCTGCAAGGCGAGTATGGCATCAACGGCCTCTATGTCGGAGTTCCGGTAAAGCTGGGCGCGAAGGGCATTGAGCAGATCATCGAAATCAAACTTACCGCCGAGGAGAAGGCCGGCTTGGATAAAAGCGTGGCAGCGGTGAAGGAGTTGGTGGGAGTGATTGGGGTCTAAAGTGAATCTCGGGGTTGCTTGATTGACTGTGATCGGCCAGGGCGCGAGTGACTGGGAAGGGCGCGAAAATCGGGATGGGCACGAGTTCTACTCGTGCCACTGCGAGTCCCAATCGATGCCCGCTTAGCCGCTCAGGTTTCCGTCCTGAAGCCTCTCGGCTGTTTCATCCGAGGCGTGGTGGGTTCAAGCCTGGTTTAACAATAGTCACTGACCATGGTACGACAAAGATAATGAAAGAAGTCGCCATCTCCGAGTTCAAAGCCAAGTGCCTCAGCATCCTGGAAGAAGTCCGCAAGACGCGGAAGCCAATTCGTGTCACCCGTTTCGGTGAATCTGTGGCCGAAGTCGTCCCTTCGACCGGTGAAAAAAGTAAAGGAAGGAAACTCGGAAACGTGGCTGGAAGTATGAAAATCGTCGGCGATATCGTCGGCCCCACCGGCAGCTTCGATGACTGGGACGCGTGGCGGGAATGAAACTGCTCCTGGACACCCACCTGGTTGTGGAGCCTTGGTGAACCTCATCGGCTCTTCAAGCGCGTAGCGAAGGAACTGGACAATCGACAAAATGAGCTGTGGCTTTCGCCTATCAGCATGTGGGAGGCGTTCCTGCTTTTCAGGAAGAAGCGCGTCCAGATATCGACTGATTTTGCGACTTGGCTTGCCACCAGCCTAAGCGTACTTCCTGTCATGGAGGCTCCGCTTACTTTTGAGGTTGCACGTACGCTGCTGACCGTTGGCTTGCCGCATGAAGATCCAGCCGATCTGTTTCTCGCGGCTACCGCTAAGGCGTTCGGGCTAACGCTCATAACCGCCGATCGAAACCTGACTAAAACCGAAGGCGTTTCTGTTCTCGCAAATTAGCCTCCGAGTTCGTCCCTCTAGCCTCACTGCCACACATCCGTAATCGTCGTCACCGACGCCGACTTGCCTGCATAAGGCAGCCCATAGATCGCTTCCAAAGTCCGCAGTACGCTGTAGTGGTTAATGTTCTCGCTGTACTTCCCAGGTTTGACCATCGGTCCCACAAAAATGGTGGCAATCTGATTGGCCGTTGTCCCCTGATCTTCATCCCAGGTAACGATCAGAAGGCTGTTGTGCGTTTTCGCCCACGTCGCATAGGCCTGCAGATGAGTCTGTAGCCAGCTGTCGGCTTGCTGAATAGTTCCATCGTGCATGTCATCGAGCAAGTCGGGAACCACCCAGGAGATCGTCGGGAGGCTGCTGAAATTAGTTGGAAAACTGCTGAAAGGCTTGTTGTCCGCGGAAGGCACATTGGAGAAGTCGGTCCATGGCGCGTGCTTGCGAGCATATTCTCCCGAAGTGCAAACTGTGGATCCCGTAGACGGCAGCCCCTCCGAATATCCCGTGAACGTCTTCTTCGCCGCAATCAATTCGCTTCCTAAATTTGCCGTCGAGAAAGTGTGTGGGCACGAGTCGTCAGTAATGCCTTGCGTCGATCCTGAAAACAACGCCAGGTAATTGGGTTCGCTGGGATGCGTGATGGCATGCGAGTTGGTGAATGAAGCTCCTTCGCTCGCCAAAGTGTTGATGTAGGGCGCTTGTGGCGATCCAATAATCTGCGAATACCCGTGATTTTCTTCGATAACTACTACCACATGCGCCGGAAGCGGCATGGCTGCCGGCCACGGGACTTCGGCCTCGCTTTCCGTTTGAGCCATGCTCAAGGACACTGCAGCAAAAGAAAATATCAGAAGGATGAAGCCTGCAAGTAGCGAACCGTAAAAAGTAGACTTAAAGTAAGGCATGAAGTAATTCCTTTCCTGTGATTTTAGGCAGAAGGGCGCCGTGGTTACGGCGTTTCCCATCCGGATTTGCTCAGGCGAGGGGCGCTACAATTTGAATCGGTAACTTCATGTTACCACCGCATCCGATTGATTCTCAACCGGGGTTCGAGATGGTAACGGCTACATGGATTGAGCATCTCTATCAGAGTCAGACGCGCTCGATCGTGACCGTCTTGACCACGACATCTTTGTTCGGCTTGTCCTGCCGGCTGCGCGGGACTTCAGAAATCTTCTTTACTACGTCATGCCCTTCGATCACTTCGCCGAAAATTGTGTGCTTTCCGGTGAGCCATGTCGTGGGCGCCACCGTGATGAAGAATTGCGATCCGTTGGTATTGGGGCCGGCATTCGCCATGGCGAGTTTCCCCGCCTTATCGAGCTTGTGCGGCGATCCTTTGGTTTCATCTTCGAACTGGTAGCCGGGACCACCCATTCCAGTCCCCTGCGGATCCCCACCTTGAATCATGAAGTCGGGAATTACGCGATGAAAAATCGTTCCATCGTAGAGTTTGTCCTGCGATTTTTTTCGTGTCGAAGGATGCGTCCACTCGCGCTTACCCTGGGCGAGTTCCACAAAATTGGCGACAGTTTTGGGGGCATCTTTGTCAAAAAGGCGGCAGACGATGTTGCCTTCGCTGGTTTCGAATGTGGCGTAGAGTCCGGGTTGGCGGGTCATGGAATCCTTTCAGAAGTCTCGTTCGTCGATGGTCGTGTTTCATTCCTGATCTTGCTGCGAATCAGTTGGCTTAGCTAGCCGGACAGCGAGGCTGTCTTACATGATTCGTTGTTAGTTAGATGGCGCTTTCGGAGCGGCGGCTGCCGGTTTCCTCGCTGGCGTCGCCGATTTGACTGCTGGCGTCGCGGAACCAGCGCGCTCAATCTTGATATGAGTAATCTTCACAGGGCGAAACGGGCGGTCGTTCCTTGGATCGGTGGCCATGCTTGCAATCTGCTTGACCAGTGTAACCGAGGCATCGTCGCACTGCCCGAAGATCGTGTAACTGCCGCTAAGATGCTGACTGTGAGCGACATCTTCAGTGATGAAAAACTGCGAGCCGTTGGTATCGGGTCCGGAGTTGGCATAAGCGAGACGGCCGGGCCGGTCAAACCGTAAATCCGAGGAAACCTCGTTCTTGAATTTATATCCGGGATCTCCCGTACCATCACCCTTCGGATCGCCGCCCTGGATCATGAAGCCGGGAATCACGCGATGGAAAATGGTCCCATCGTATAGGGGCACCCCATGCTTTTTCGCCCCGCTGGCTGGATTTGTCCAGTCTTTTTTCCCAGTCGCAAGCCCGATGAAATTTTCCACGCCAATGGGTGCCTTGTCGGGAAAGAGAATACAAGTCATCTTGCCCACTGTGGTCTCGATGATCGCCGTAGGTTGTCCTGTCGCCGCATGGGTCGGTGCCTGATGGACGGGCGTCTTCGCCGCCGGCGCGGCCTGCGTGCTCGACTGCCCCAACGCCGAAATCACACCCGCAACAAGTAAAACCAAGAGGGAAAAAACATCCCGCATGATTGCTCCTTTCATTCGGCTCGAATGAGCAATTTATCCGCAACGTTGCATTGTACGACAGACTCTGGCGTCAATGGGGCGGTTCAGAAGCCTGCATCTGCCGGCTGGCGGTCTCAACCTGGCTGAAGACGCGCAGCAGATTCCCGCCAAGAATCTTCCTGATGTCATCGGCGCTGTATCCGCGGTCGAGCAGTGCCTGCGTGATTTTAGGTAAATCGGCGGCGGAATCAATTCCTTGCGGAGTAGCGCCGCTCACTCCATCGAAGTCAGAGCCGAGGCCAACGTGATCCACTCCTGCGACTTTGGCGATGTGATCGATATGGTCGATGAGCGACTTCAGCGGCGGGCGCGGAATCTTCGCCATCCACTCGCGCTCCATGCGGTCGATTTCAATGTAGTTAACCGGTTTACCCTGCGCCTTCAGCGAGTCGATATACTTCTGGATCGCGGCAGCCTGATCCTTACTCTGTGCTTCCATGGCTTTGCGATAGTCCTCGTCGACGAATCCCGAGAAAAAGTTGACTTGCACCGTTCCGCCATTCTTCGCGACCGCCCGCAGCATGTCATCCGTCATATCACGGGGATGATTTACCAGCGCGCGTGCCGAAGAGTGCGATGCGATGATCGGCGCCTTCGTAATGGCGATCGTATCCCAGAAAGTTTTGTCCGAGACATGCGAGATGTCGACAATCATGCCGAGCCGGTTCATCTCCAGCACGACCAGCTTGCCGAAATCCGTCAGCCCGTTGTGATGCTGAATCTTGGGATCGTTGATGTCCCCCGAAGAGTCCGCCCACTCGTTGGTGTTCGACCACGAAAGTGTCATGTAACGTACGCCGAGGCGGTAGTAGTCGCGCAGAAGGTGCATGTCGTTCTCAATGGAGTGTCCGCCCTCGATGCCCATCAGCGCGGCCAGTTTGTGCTCGCGGTGGGCGCGTTGAATATCAGCAACGGAAAATGCCATCGTCATTTTGTCGGGATGTCGAGCCGCCTGCTCGTACACGGAGTCGATCAGATCAAAGGTATGTCGCGCGAAGTGGCCCTGGTTGGTTTCGGGATCTACCCAGATCGAGAAGAATTCAGCGCCCAGATTGCCGCGGCGAGCTTTCTCCAAACTCACATGACCGATGTCGTGAGGATCGGTCGACCCGATATCGAAGCCTTCATCGAGAAAGCGCTGGGGTGTGTCCGCGTGCGTGTCGACGACGATAGCCGAATCGTCAATAGCGCGAGCCTCCGCACTAATCGGTTTATCCGAAGGATTCGACAATTGCGCAGCAGACGAAGCCCCGGCTAGCATTGAGCACGACAGCGCAAAAATTCGAAAGTGAGTCATAGGCTTTCTTTGCCGCCGGGAGTGAGCGAGCAAGTCCCAGATTGTATAGGTCGAGACGCCCAGAAGAAAGCAAAGGCTGATAGTTCTGATTGACGGAAACGATTAGCGAAGAGCCGCGAGCGCCCGCTCAACGCATTCCGGCAGCGGTTTCTCCGTATCAATGACGACGTTGGGCGCCGCGATGGATTCGAAGCGGGACTTCACATCCAGATAGAGCTGGAAATCACGATTGCCGGCAGGGTGCGATCCCGCCGTTGACTGCTGTTCCAGACGTTGCCTGGCGGTATCTTCCGAACAGACGCATTCGACGATTCGCCACGGTTGGTGGAGCGAAGCGGCTGCGCTCACCGCGTTATCAATCTGGTAGCGCCGCGAGAAAGTGCGGCCGTCGAGAAAGATAATGCGGCTACGTTGCCGCTGCAAGAGTTCGCCAGCTATCTCTGTCATGACGTGCAGACAGAAATCATCCTGCTGGGAGGAGTATTCAATCTCGTCTGGCAAAAAAAGCTTGTGCCGTATCTCATCTTTGCTCAGCACTCGGCCGCCCGAGCGCCGGGCCAGCTCGCGAGCGAGCGTAGTCTTGCCGGTGCCGGGAAGGCCAGCCATAAGCACAATCATGTCGAATGAAATTATACGAGGGCTAGTTCGCGGTATCGGCGGCGGCCGTGACGGTAGTGGGCTCAGGCCGTTCCATTGGAACGATATCCTGCGTTTCGCGCCAGTCGGCGTAGCGGCCCGAAACCATAATGTGGAATACCCACTGATGGCGCTCCTCTTCCGGTTCAACCAGGCCGAGGGCTTTCATGTAGAAGAGGTAGTGCTGCATCCAGTGAATCTGTTCCGGAGTCATGCCCCGCCGTTGCAGATCGACCGTAAGACCCGCGAGATGAGAGGAGGCGGTATCGCCCTCCGCAGGCGCAGCATTGCGGTTGTGCCGGCGAAGTTTTTTCTGGATCTTCACCGTACGAACCGCCGAGTTCACTTGAATCTGGTCATGGAAGCGGTGGTAGTAGGCTTGCGAGAGATCCTGCACGAAGTCGCGCGTCCAGGGACGGCAGTAGCGCCGGGAAGGATCCAGGCGGGGATCGAAACGCAACGTCTCGCCCGCAATGATAGGCAGCAAAGCTCCGCTGAACTTCAACGCTTCCAACTCGTCGTCATCCTCGATACGAGGCAGTTCCAGCCGGTCGACTTCCGCATTCTGTAATAAAAGCGATTCGTGCGAAGGCCTGAACATGGGATTCCAACGCCTCCAGTGCAACCGGTGCAGCCGGTGATGGGAAGCCTGGTGATGCGCGCTGGTCGTGGTCGCCCCAAAAAGCGGGCAGCACGCGCAAGCCAGCAACGAAATAAAAATCAGTAGGCGCTGTGATTTAAGTCGCAAAAATCGTTCTCGTAGTCTGCCGCAGAGGTTGCCTGCAACCGGTTCGGACATTCTAAGCCATGCTGTCAAGCAATCCTAAGACTGATTGTTTGGCTCACCGTTACGAGCGTCATCGGGATGAGGTGACCTTCCGGTGACCGATACGTTGGTTACCCTCTGGTTACTCCCCATTCCGCAACGCGTTCTCTGTGAAATAGGAAGCACGCGTAACGCCATCTGCGCGCAGCGATTACGGCGGACTCATGTCCTACCACTGCAAGCGCTTATCGAATGTTAGATACCGAACAGGGTTGGCAAGTTGCGCAGGAGTGACAGAAATCAGCGCCGGAAAAGGTCACCTAAGGCTTGTTTCATGACCGCTCCGCTCACCTCGGAAATAGAGCGGGTCAGAGGGATATCCTTGGGACAAACCTCCACGCAGTTTTGCGCGTAACCACATTCCTGGATGCCGCCATCCCCCATCAGCGCCGCTAGACGCTCGCGTTGCAGCGATTTGCCCGTGGGATGAGTGTTGAACAGACGCACTTGTGCAATCGTTGCCGCGCCCACGAAGCCTGTGTCTTCGTTGAACTGAGGACAAGCCTCCATGCAGCAGCAGCAGGAGATGCAGCGCGAAATAGGGTAGGCCTGCTCCTGCTGTTCCGGCGACACGCGCGGACCCGGACCGAGATCATAAGTGCCGTCGATCGGAACCCAGGCCTTTACCGCTTTGAGGTTCTCGAAGATCACGCTGCGGTCCGTGGCTAGATCGCGCACGACAGGAAACTTTGAAAACGGTTCGAGCCGCACCGGTTGCTCAAGATTGTCGACGAGCGCCGAACAAGCCATGCGCGCCTTTCCATTGACCAGCATGGCACACGACCCGCAAACTTCTTCCAGGCAATTCGAGTCATAAGTGATGGGCGTGGTCGCCTTGCCATCGCGGGTGACGGGGTTGGCGGCAATCTCCATCAACGAAGAGATCACGTTCATGCCCGGATGCCAGGCAAGTTCAAACTCTTCCCAATAAGATTTGGAAGTGGGATTGTTCTGGCGCTTGATCTTGATGACGACGGATTTATTAGCCATTAGCTCTCAGCCTTTAATTCTTAGCCCATGATCGCTTGCGCTGCATGACAAGCGTTACACCTTGGTTGTATTTGTATCCTGTTTGCCGCCATCCCGTGGCAGTTCGCAACTGCTACCTCACGTCGGAGCAAAAAGTCCGTACGCGACAATCGCCGCTCCCAACGCTACGAGCATCCACTGGTGCTCGTGGACACCTTTGCCCGCTACGTACACGCCGAAAATCGCAACCAGCCATCGGCGAACTTTGCCGAAGGCGATGATTCCCGCTTCCAACTTACTTTGCCGCGTCATACTTCCTCGCCCTCGGAGGAATCAGCGAAACATCCACCGGTTCGAACTCAAACCTAGGCTCATCCGCGTCCGGCGCGAAATATGCCTTCGTTGTTTTAAGGAAGTTCTTGTCGTCGCGGTCAGGGAAATCCGGCTTGTAATGCGCTCCTCGCGATTCGTCGCGCAGTCGCGCCCCTTGCGCCACCACTCTCGCCAATTGCAGCATGTTGTAAAGCTGCCGCGTGAACACCACGCTTGTGTTCGCCCACTGCGTTCGGTCGCTCAGGTTCACGTTGCGGAACCGTTCCAGCATCTCCACCAGCTTCGCATCGGTCTGCACCAAATTCTTGTTGTAGCGGATGACCGTGCAATCCTTGGTCATCAATTCCCCCAATTCGCGCCACAACTTGAACGGATTCTCCGTCCCCGAATTATTCATCAGCAGGGAATTGCTCTCTTCCTGCTTTTTCTTCTCCGCCTCGAAGACTCCGTTACCGTCAGGTAACGCCTGGAGCCCGCGCGCATACCTCACGGCGTTCGGACCTGCGATGCCTCCGCCATAGATACACGACACCAGCGAATTCGCGCCCAGCCGATTCGCTCCGTGATATTGGTACTCGCACTCACCCGCGGCAAAAACTCCGGGGATATTCGTGGCCTGCTTGTAGTCCACCCACAGCCCGCCCATGGTGTAATGCATGCCGGGGAAAATCTTCATGGGCGTGTCGCGCGGGTCGTCTCCCACAAACTTCTCATAGATTTCGAGAATGCCTTCCAGCTTGCGGTCGAGAATCTTGCGGTCGATGTGGGTGAGGTCAAGATAAACCATCGGCTTGCCGTCAATGCCGAGGTGGTGCTCAAACACAACTTTAAATATCGCTCGCGTGGCAACGTCGCGCGGCACCAGGTTGCCGTATTTTGGATACCACTCTTCGAGGAAATACCAGCGCTCATTCTGTGGAATGGTCTTCGGATCGCGCTTATCTCCAGCGGTCTTCGGAACCCAGACGCGCCCGCCCTCGCCGCGCGCCGATTCCGACATCAGCCGCAGCTTGTCCTCACCAGGAATGCAGGTAGGATGAACCTGGATGAATTCTCCGTTGGCATAAAACGCGCCTTGCTGATAGAGGGCGGATTGCGCCGATCCCGTACACACAACAGAGTTGGTCGATTTGCCAAAGATGGCTCCGTTGCCGCCAGTAGCGATGACAATGGCGTCGGCAGGAAACGTGCGGACTTCCATGCTGCGCAAATCCATCGCGCAGATGCCGCGGCAGACGCGGTTCCCGTCGAGCACCGCCGACAGAAATTCCCAATGCTCGAACTTCTTTACCTTGCCTTCGGATTCATAGCGCCGCACCTGCTCATCGAGCGCATAAAGTAATTGCTGCCCGGTAGTCGCTCCCGCAAAGGCGGTCCGGTTATATAGAGTCCCGCCAAAACGGCGAAAGTCGAGCAAGCCCTCCGGGGTGCGATTGAAGGGAACACCCATGCGATCGAGTAAATCGATAATGCCCGGCGCCGCCTCGCACATGTCCTTCACTGGCGGCTGGTTCGCGAGAAAATCGCCGCCGTAGACCGTGTCATCGAAGTGCTGCCACGTCGAATCGCCTTCGCCCTTCAGATTCTTCGCCGCATTGATCCCGCCCTGGGCGCAAACCGAGTGGGAACGCTTCACGGGAACAATCGAAAAGAGATCGACGCTGGCGCCCATCTCCGCGATCTTGATGACTGCGGACAGTCCGGCGAGACCGCCGCCTATGACAATAATTTTCGGAGATGCCATCGTTCCTTATCGGCTTTCTGTGATTTGCTGATTAAGCATTACTGTGGTGCCCTGAGCTGCGGCGCCCGGACCCGCCGGCTGTTGCGGATACTTTCGAAATGTAGCCAGGCTGGCCAATCCTGCGCCGGTCAGCACGAAGAAGAACACCACGCAGACGACCAGAAATCGCTTCCGCGCTCTCTCGCCGGAAACGATGCCCCATTTGGCGCAGAACAGCCAGATACCATATGCGAAGTGCCACGACGCCGCGATCAGGCCCACAACATAAAATAAAAACAGCGCTGGTTGAAGTACCTCAGCCTGTACCTTGCCAAACGAAGCGTTAGGATACGCGTGCAAGTCGACGCCGCTGAATCGCATCGTCCAGGTGTGCCAAACGATGTAGACAAATGCGATGCCGCCCGTCCAGCGTTGCGCCGTGTACATCCAATTCCCACTCCAGGGATACGCGATCGTATTTCCATCGCCGCGATACCAGATGTAAAAGCCGTAAAGAGCGTGAAAGGCGATCGGCAGCCATATCCCGAACAGCTCGAGAAAAAATACCAGTGGAAGGTTCGCGAGAAATGCTACCTGCCGGGCATAAGCGTCAGGGCCGCTGATGGCGGTCGAGTTTGAAACCAGAATATGCTCGAGCAGAAACGCGCCTACGGGAACGATGCCTGAGAGCGAATGCAGCCGGCGCAAAAGAAATGACGTACCGTGGCCCGCCCGGAGCGGCGCGACACCCCTTACCACACCATCCTTTACCGCGCCATTCTTTACCACACCATCACGTACCGGTGGAGCACCAGAACTGGCTACTGACGCCACAGATCGCTCCTCACTATCACGATTTTCTCGTTCATTTCGATCGTTGGTTCTGCTTAACCGTCGAAAAATGGCAAAAGAACTTTTTATTATCCGGCCCAGAGAGAAGTTAAGTCAAGAAAGCAGAGCGGCTCCGTCATCAATTCCGTTAATCTCGTACACCATCTTTGCACCAATCAAGGAACTCCCGGAACGCCTTGCCTCGGTGGCTATAGTGAGATTTTTCTTCGGAGGATAATTCCGCGAATGTCTTCCCGATTTGCGGAAAATAAAACAGGGGATCATAGCCGAAACCGTTCGTCCCTCGCGGTGCGTCGAGAATGATTCCCTCAGCTGTGCCACGAAAAGTGGCCAGGGTTTTTCCGTCGCGAGCGACAGCCAGCACGCAGACAAATCTACCGATTCTTTGGGCTGCAGGAAAGCCCTTCAGTTCACGCAACACGCGCGCGTTATTGGCTTGGTCGTCTGTGTTGGCAACGGCTTGGTGTGGGTCTTTATTTTGGAGATCAGGCGCAGCGAATCGAGCCGAATGTACGCCCGGAGCCCCATTCAGCGCATCGATCTCCAATCCCGAGTCGTCCGCCACGACGATCTCTCCCGGAACATACAGACTGTATTCCTCGGCCTTCTTGCGGGCGTTCGCTTCGAATGTCAGCCCGTCTTCAACGACAGTAGGAAGGGAAGAGAAGCGAGGAAGTCCAGAGATCTCGACTCCGTGCGTCAGAGCCGCTCCGGCGAAGTCTCGCAGCTTACCCTGGTTCGAAGTTGCAATAAGAATTGTTCGCATTCCAAGTGGCAGATTAATAATCAAGCGGTGACCGCGACGAACTGTTTCGCAACAATATTAACGTCAGCAACATTGCCGCTGCCGAAATCCCCGCACCCATCCCCCGATCCCACGTCCGAATAAAAGTAATTTGCACGCGATTCTCGCCCGTGTCTACTGGAACCAGCATCTGTCCTGACCCTTCGCGCATACCCGTTTGGACTGAATGGCCATTTACTTCCACCCGCCACGCCGGATAGTTGAACAGACGCAGCGCAAGATTGTCCGGCGCAGACATGTTCGCAGTGAACAGTTTATGTTCCGCATCCCACCGCGAAATCTGAATCGCAGCGCGAGCGGGCCCGACTACACTCACACGTCGTGCATCTTTATCTTTATCGATCGCCGAAGGTTCCGCGCCCATCGGGGTATATTCATCCGTCCCTTCGTATCCCGCGCCGCTTGCCACATTGTCGTGTATTTCGCGCAAGTCCGCGGCTGTGTCCCACCACGGCGGCTGAAAGTGATGCCAAACGAAACCAAGCAGGCACAACGTTGCGAAATAAAGCGCGACTCGCGCGGTCCATTTCCGAACCCCCAGCGCCGTAAGCAAAGTGAACGGAACGCCCAAACCCAGCAGCCATCGCCATGGAAACTGCATAAAGCGCAACTTGGGCAGAACATTCCACAGCGGATTTGAAACTGAAAACACCAGCACTGCACACACTCCGGCCCACGCCACGAGCGACCACCAAAGTTCGCGATTCCGGTTGCGCCAACCCCGCGCCATCCAAGCCACCGCAATCGTTATGAAGATTTCTGCGAGCGCAATCCAGGAAATAAGGCGGTTGAAAACATCATGATCCGGGTCGTCGGTATTGGCGAAAATAAAATTGTCCAACGGTCGCGAGCCGCCGGAGACCGACTGCGCGAGGTTGGCCCACCGCTGTTCGTAAATAGCTGGCAATAAGTAAAAAGCTGCGAGAGCGGCCCCGAGAAACACCGCAGTGGTCCCAACCAACAGAATGCGAGGCGAACGCCGCTGCCACGCCAGCAACAACATCAGCAATGCCAGTGAGTAGTGGATCATCACAGCGGCGGGGGCATTGACCAGCCACGCGGAGGCGAGAACCAAAGCCAGAAAAATCGTGACGCGGCGGCCCTTTTCCTCGGCTCTCCATACCAGCAAGAACAACAGCGGCAGCAACGCGCTGGCCAGCAGTTCGGCAAAGGCGCTGCGCCAGTAAACGATCACCAAGTGATAAGGGTTCACAGCATAGAGAACCGCGGCATAGGTCGCGTCGCCGCGGTCGAGCCATAGCCGCGCCAGCATAAACATGGACACGCCTGCGGCCACAAGTACCAGCAAAATATAAACCTCGCTCACCAGGGTCCAGGGAAAGATCGCGCTCAGTCCGGCGCCTAAAGTCCACGATAATGGCGGGTAGAAGACGAAACGCGGCTCACCGTATCCAAAGTGCGCCAACGCAGCCCACCGCGGATAAATAATGCCCTGTTTCCATTGCGCAAGAACTTCCAGCCAGGTGTAAAGGTGGAATTCGACATCGTGTCCGGAGGGCGTTCCGAGAAAAAGAAAGGGAACTTCAACCGCAAATACCGCCGTGACGATCGAGATAAATGTAGTCCACGTCAGGCGGTTGCGCGGGTTTGCGAGCTTCCTGACAGGGAACGAATCGTCCCCTTGCCCCGGTTTTGTAGTTGCAGCCAGTTTCGCTCTCACCAGATTCGGTTTGCAGATGCTCTCTTAAGCGTGGGCACATGCGTTCGCAAAGAAACACGAATAGGATTTATGCCGCATCTCTCGTGCAATGCGCGACGTCCAACTTACTAAGGCGCGCGCCTGCAAACGTTTTATTAATCCAGATTTAATGTTTCTGAAACCAGTGCGCAACAAGAATGAACTACGGTAGCCGCAATGGGGTGGATGATAACACGGAGTTGAAGAACTCGCGCCACGAGACGGGGCGCGGGTTCTCAACGCCGAACAGCCACGCCGGCCTCTCGCAAATTCCGCTACGCCTGCCCGCCCGTCCTTATTCTGCCTGAGGTGTATTCCCGGACGTATTCAGCCCGCTACCTGCCGCGAGGGGCATTTCGCGAGAGGCATTTCAGATTAACGTGAGCGGGAGAATATCCACTGGAATGCATAACAAAGAAGCAAAGCAGAAGTGCTCAGAGGTGGAAACAGAAATTACGTAGCGACGTTCTCACCAGACCGCTGGCGTCGAAGCTCAGCGAGAAACTCATCCTGATCTAATGTGGATCCTCGTTGTAGCAAATCGAGTAGAGGATCTTCAATGTTGTCTGCGTCCTCATTCGCCTGTCTGGGAACAGGTTCGAATTGAGTCAGGTCCGCCCTCAGGGAGCGAGGAGAAACAATAAGATCAAGCATGGATTCGGGGCAACTGCGAAGCAATCCAATCAGATTTCCTACGTTGGCGCGCTGTTCCGGCGTGCGGGAGGGGAACTCAACTCCCATGCCTTGACCTGGATGCGTCACCCTCACCAATCCCTCGGTGTGCACAGCGATCTCTTCAGTTTTTAGGCAAAGATCGACCAGAGCATGTTCGGGAAAAGGCGAATCGCTCTCCAGATAGCAACCCCCTAAGCTTAAATCTGTAAGCTTGCAGTGCGGAACAGTCTCTTCCGGGTCCGTGGCGCTGGTTCCCGACGCAGCTTGCACCCAGGTTTTAAGACTAGCCTTGGTGCAACCGTCTAGGTCAAGAAAATGAATGCCTGTTTGACCGTTTGGATTCGCCCATGCCACCTGTCCGTGAGCGTCAACTGCAACGCTTCCGTCGGTTACCTGAAAGCGGAAATGCAGAAGAGTGCCCGCGGTCTGTGCTTCGGCCGTGAGTACCTCCATTCCGGTCTCGCTAAGATCGAGCAGAATTCCGTCCGTTGGTGGACCGGTTGGCAGACGGATCTCTACCGGCGCTTGCACTGGAACGCGATGAGCCCTGCGGCGCTCGCGGTTTAACAATGCGGCTACGGCCCGCAAGCCAGCTTTAGCTTTCTTTTCAGTGAGCGGTTTATATAGTACGAAATGCGCGCCGCTGCTAAGAATGTTGCGTACCTTGGCACGTTCCGCAGCCAAAGCAACCGTCACGGGTGGATTTCCGAAATTGAGATGGCGGGATTCTTGCAGAACTTCGGTGGCAGCCTTGGGATCCTCGAAATCAACGACAAAAAGGTCGAATCGCTGTTGGTGACAACGGTCGATCGCCGTCGGCAGGTCGCTGAAACGTTCCACTGCAATCCCGTAGCCCGGCAGAACCCGGCCAAGGATTTCGGATGCTGCATCGTCAGTGGAAACCAGCAATGCCAGAAGGGTCATAACTAGATCGCTCGCCGAACCGTGGCGAGACTACGGAGACTATGGCCAACGAGGCGCCGTTGATCGGCTTGCTTTCCCTGCCGTACTCGAACCGCTTCCCGCCTTCGCAGCCATAGCATCGGAATGAGGCGAAGCCTCGTCGCCTTCCATTAGAACTGCGTTGTCTTCATCGTCATTTTCGGCCAGCAAGGGAGCCACTTCCCGCAACTTTTCCGCCGCCTGCTGGAGCATCTCGATCTGCTTGCCCAGCTGGGCGTATTTTGTCTGCTTCTGCCGCAACACTTCATGAATATCTTTCATACGACCCCCTTTGGAGAATGTAAGGAGATACGCTGTGAGGGTCAACGGTAATCGCGGCTTGTGGGTTACTGCGGTAATTAGAGGTGCGCCAAGAGCCGGTATTTGAAGGGACGCGAGACAAAAAGCGAAAGCCCCGCGAGCGGCGGGGCTTTCGAGAAGCGGAGCGGATAGGTTAAGTTTAGGCTTTCAGCTTCCTGCGGATAACACCAGCCAGACCGACCAGGCCGGTTCCGAGCAATCCGAGAGTGCTGGGCTCGGGAACGGTGGTAATCACGGTGTCGCCGCTGCCAACCCCCACTGATCCCTGAAAGCCGGATTTGCCGGTATCGATCGTAAGCTGCACTGTGGCGCCGCTCACTGTCATCCCGTTGTACGTTCCGGAAACACGGCCAGATAGCGTGTACTCAATCGTTCCATCCACGCCGACAATACCATTCGGGAACCATTTTACTGGCTCGCTGAACGTGCCGGTAAAGATGGTGCCGTTAGGAAGGCCGTCAGTACCGTTGCCGGTGATGGTGAAGGTTCCACCGGCTGCGAAAGTTCCGCCATTGACGATATCTCCCGATGCCAAGGCGCCCGTCGTAAAGGAGACGGAGCCGCACGGTGTCGCTGTGGAGCAGGTTCCCAACCCTAGGCCGGTGCCTGTTAGCGCTGAACCGCTAAGGGTCAGGCCAGCAGAGCTTCCGGCGAGCGTGCCGCCGGTGTTGTTGAAGTCGATGTTACCTGCAAAGGCCGCTAGAGGCAAAGCCAAGGCCAGTAAAGCCAGTAATGCTATCCGCTTCATATTCACTCCTCCTGATATACTCGAAACCCGTTTTCAATGTCCTGGAGGCTTCAGGCCTCCTCTGGCGGTGGCGCGCAATGCTATCCGCATCACTTCTACGTGCACCCTTGGTGCCAAATGGGCACAAAACGTAAGCTATTGATTCGCAGGCAGTTAGTTCACTGTCAATCCAGGTCGCCCAAAGTGAAACTGCAAAGCGATGCACACTAATACAAGTCCTTTTGCGTCATCACAGGATCATACGCCATGCCTCGCTTGTGTGATCCTCTAATCGCCTGTGATGAAACGGTTTCTCCGCGGATCTGCTCCTCCCTCAAGAACGCCATCGCCAATCTTGATAACAACAGGGCCGGACACATTGCTCCAGGGGCCGGTGACGGTCACGATGTGTCCTAAGGAAGAGAGTTTGTCGGTAATGGCTTTCGGAATGCGCGATTCCAGATTGACTTTGCCGGGCGTGTAGTTGTGCATGCCGAAAGAACTGTAGAACGCTTCAGTCTGGAAACGTGGGGCCTCGACGGCTTCCTGGGGCGACATGTCGAAGACCAGCATGTTCAAAATTACTTGCAGCAGTGCCTGGTCCTGATTGTCTGCGCCGGGAGTGGAGATCGCAATGAACGGCTTTCCATCTTTCAGGATAATGGTGGGACTGAGCGTGACGCGGGGGCGCTTGCCGGCCTGAATCACGTTAGGGTGACCGGGGATGGTGAGGATCGACTGCAAGCGCGTTCCATAGGCAATGCCGGTATTGCCGGCCATCACGGCGGGCACCCAACCGCCGCTCGGCGTGGCGGAAAAAACATTGCCGTCGCGGTCGACAACGTCCACGCAGGTGGTGTCTTTCACGTCGAGGTTGGCGGCTTTGCCGTCGGGCATCGGGATGTGGTAACCGGGAATGGATCCCGGCCGCGACTCCATCGACGCTTTCGTGGGATCGATCAGCTTTCTGCGCTCGGCTGCATACTCCTTTGAGAGCAGCGTCTCTTCTGGAATCTTGCTGAACTTCGGATCTCCGTAATACATGTCTCGATCAGCGAAGGCGAGCTTGGCGGCTTCCATCACAACGTGAAGATATTCAGGAGAGTTGTGCTTCATGCTCTTCAGGTCATAACCTTCGAGCAAGTTGAACATTTCCAGCAGAACTGGGCCTTGCGACCAGAACCCGGGCTTCAATATCTCGTAGCCGTGAAAAGTAGTGGAACGAGGCGTGTCGACCTCGGCATGGAACTTTGCCATGTCGTCGTAGGTGAGAAGACCGCCGTGCGATTCGGAAAAGGCCCCCATCTCTTTAGCAATGGGACCACGGTAGAAATAATCGCGGACAGCTTCGATCCGATCTGCGCGGTCGCCAATGGTCTTTTGCTCGGCCTCCGCCATGGCGCGCAAAGTCTTCGCTAGATCCGGCTGATGAAATATCTCGCCGCGCAGTGGCAATCTGCCGTTGACGTTAAAAAAATACTTTACCGACAACGGCCATCGCAGCATTCCCTGCGCACTGACTTGCAACGTGTCTGCGAAAACTTCCGTTGTGGGGAAGCCATCGGCGAGTTCAATCGCGGGGGCCGCAACTTTTGCGAAGCTCATCGTGCCGAATTTTTCCAACGCAAGCATTGCTCCGTCAAACATCCCAGGCGTGGTGGTCGCCAGGATTCCGTGGGCCGGGATCGGAGGCTTGCGGTCGTTTGTCTCGTCTGGTTCTAAAGGCCGAGTCTTGAAAAATTCAATGGTGGCCTTTGCTGGCGTGACGCCCACACCTGATACGGCTACGGCAGGTTTCCCATGCAGTTTGATCAGCACGGGCATCTCGCCGCCCATGCTGAAGTGATCTTCTTCCGTTACCGCGGCGGCCAGCACGGCGGCGACGCCCGCATCTACGGCATTGCCTCCGGCACGAAGCATGCGCATGCCGGCTTCGGTGACGAAGTTGTTGCCGCCTCCCACCATTTCGTGCGTGGTCCGCACCGCGGGGAACATGGTTTTAATCGAGGGCTGCGGCGCGCCGATCTCTTCCGGAAAATTGCGAGGAACGGGTTTCTCTGACTGCGCGGCAAGAGGCAGAGCGAAAGAGAGCAGGGCTGCGGTTACGATGAAGCAAGATTTCATGACACTCCTACACATCAGTGTTCTTTCAGACCCGCTGTAGCGCGGGCCGAAGCTCGCGAATGTCCTTGACGCTCTCGATGGCAAGGATTTTCTCGATGAGAGCCGCGCACTTCTTAGCGCCAACGACCGGAGTTATAAGGTCAGAAGCCTTCGCGACTACCTCGTCGCGGGTCATGGGATTGTCGGCCGTACCGCGAACATCGCGGACCCACTGAGTCAGTTGCGTGCCATCAGCCAGGGTCAACTCGACGATGGCCTCCCGCCGTGGGCGCCGGGCATCGATTCGAGGGTCGGCGACGAGCTCTACTTTCGCGCGCTGGCGCAGTACGGCGGGGTCCTCCATGCGCTCTTTGTCATGAATGGACGCGAAGGTAACAGTTTTTTCCAGAAGCATCAGCGCTACCAGGTGCCGCAAGCAGATGTCAGGCATCTCACAGTTTTTCACTGTGTCGACTTCGTCGCTGGCAAGGCGCACGACGACCTTCTGCACATCGTCAGCAGTAAACGAACGCTCTTTGAAGAAACCGGCGAGCGCGTCGAGCGGAGCCTGGATGGGTGATCCCACGGTCCACTTCTTGATGTTTGTCCGTGTTATCTCGTAGCGCTCGCCGAGTTTGTCGACTAACTGGGTTGGATCAGCTTTGGGCACCCCGTTTTCCCGGGGAGCGTAGGCCTCAAAAAAATTGTCGGGACCGGAAAAAATGTCGTCCACGCCGGTAAAGCCGGAGTGGATCAGCATTGCGGTGGTCACAGCGCCGGCGGCGGGCTTGCCTCCGAACAGGAAAGCTTTCTCCATGTGTGCGGCATCACGCCTCCACGCGGCAATCCCCGACGCTTGCTGCGCGCTATAATCCAGCAGAAAACGGAACTGTAGTGCATTAAGACTTGCTGCACATCCTGCGGCCGCACAAGCACCGAAGGCCGCGACAGTTCCGTGCGTGCTCCGGTGGGTGGCTTCTTGATAGTTCACGCCGCCCATGCTCATTGTGACACGGGTTCCGATATCGTACCCGAGCGTAACCGCGCGCAAGAATTGCGCGCCGTTGATTCCGAACTGCTCACCAACCGCCAACGCGGCGGGAATAACCGAGACACCGGGATGCGAGCGGGATGGGCCGTGCGAATCGTCCGTTTCGTCGGCATGCGCCAGAACACCATTCGTCAGCGCCGCCTCGATAGGACCGCATACGATATTGCTGGCGACTACCGTCGCGGTTTCCTTGCCTCCATAAGATCGCGCGAACTGGACCGCCGCGCGCCCTGGAGGCAGCTCAGATCCCGAGATCATCGCGGCCAATGTATCCAGAATGTGATGTTTAGTCTTCTCAACGATTTCATCCGGAAGCGCACGGCCTGCAGCAGCGCTCATATAAGAGCTGAGCTTTTCCATAACCGGACTCACGCCTTGTGCCGTGACGTCCCGGCTGGCAGACGTTTGTGCCAACGCCGCCACCTGAGGGAGCGCTGCCGTGGCCATGACAAGTCCCGCAAACTCGAAAAAACTACGCCGCGTCAGCGTTCCATCGGGGCTCTCGTGCGCGTCGTCCTTCTCCTGCTCATGTCTCATAATTCGCTTTATGCAAGCGTTTCAACGCAGCGTTTTTCTGATCGAAACATTTGGAGCTTCCGATCGAAAGTCTGGCGGCCCCGGATGGGTCGCCAGTTCGCGCGCCCGGGGTTTACCGCTTTCTCGAATGCGGGCGGGATGGTCGCGCCCCTTCCGACAAACAATTAAGATTTCACCTTGGCGAAGTTTGACTGTAAAGACCCTCACTCTGCGAGTCCAATTAATTCTTTTTAAGGGCTGGAAACGAATATCGCATGCACGCTGAGTCGATCTCAATGGCTGATCAAAAGGTCGTCCTCACGATTGATTGGTTGTCGGGCTCTTCGAGGTCGCTCGCAAATCGCGTCTCGAATCACAGTCTTTGGAATCCGAAGCCCGTGAGAGGGATTTCACGGCCGCGCGCCGTGACCCTTTGAATGTCCACGATGCGGCCTTCGGTAGCGATGAGGGCGTGGTCAAAATTATTCACCGTGGGGCAAACGTGTCTGGGAATTAGATAAAGGATTTCTCCTAGTGCTGGCACGGCTCCGTTTGCGGGGATATTGAAATTGATCGGCAGGTGTTCTTCGCTCGGCCCGAGCGGCTGTGCTTCGGGACGTCCCGAGACCACGCAATTTGGCACGCCCCGATCAACCGACAAAGTCTTATGCCCCGCGTCACAAGTGATCGAGTTTGCAGAGGGCTTGCTCACGACACGCGTTAGAACCACTGCAGCTGGAGAATATCCACTGTCGGGCGGCAGTTGTGCCAGCGAGGACGCGTCACAATAGACGACAGTTCCGGGGGAAACCCGCCACAGAAAACCAGAGCTTCGCCATCTGGCGTAGTTAAGGGCACAAGGGAATGTTGGCGTCCCCGAGGTTACTAATTCTGGAACCGTGATTCCGCGACTCTTCAAATCCTCGGCCAGTCCTAACAATCGATCGTAAATTTCATGCGCGCGCGCCTTGCGGTCAGGCAGTTCGAGCCCCCCCAGATGTCCCTCGTAGCAGTGCAGACCACGGAAAGGGATGTTGTATTTTTCGAGGCCGGTAATCAAGCCAATAACTTTATCAATCCCATCCAAGGGCATTCCCGTTCGATCCATTCCGGAATTCATATCTAGAAACAATCCGACACGACTACCTTTCCAAGCGTGGAGACCTTCGGCATCGTCAATCAGCGCAGAAACCGCAACCTTCGGGTACCGACTCGCAATTTCGCGCACCCGAACTGTATTGGGGCCGAGAGCCGTGTAGGCCAGCAGCACGTCCTCGGCGCCACATTCGCAAAGCGACAACAGCTCGAGACTCGTTGCGCACTTAAATTGTGTTACTCCTTGTTGCATCATGAGTTTCATGGTCATCGCGAGCTTGGCCGTTTTGACGTGTGGTCGCCAGCGATTGGCGTCTTCACCCAAGAGCCGAATCGTATTGCGAATATTAGCCTCCACGATGTCGCGATAGATGATCAGAGCTGGCGTCAATACGGCCTCAGCGCCGGCCAATTGATATTTCGATTCAGTGGGCAACTCGCTTACCACGGCTTGTCCTGAGAACATTCTTCCTCCGAAGAGCAATCATTGTACGCTGGTGCTTTCAGCAGCAAATTGCCGCCACCAATACACCGTGGAGATGGACCCTAGCAAACGCGATGCGCGACGGAATATTTACACTCAGTTTGCTGGCTGAATTCTTAGCGCACCATGCTCGAAGATCAGAACTCCGCGGAATTCTCCAGACTATAATCGAGAGGAAATGAACATTGAGTTGCGCGAGCCCAAGACGGCCGATGATTTTGCTCTCTACTACGATTTGCGATGGCGCATACTCCGAAAACCTTGGACGGAAGACCGAGAAAGCAGCAAGGACGAGCACGAATCCCTGGCAGTACACCTGATGGCCTGGGCCGATAACAGGCTCGTTGGCGTGGGACGACTTCATTTCAACACGCCTCAGGAAGCCCAAATTCGCTACATGGCAGTGGAGGACTCCTATTCTGGGCGTGGCGTGGGAACGGTCGTTCTAAAGGAGCTAGAAGTTCGAGCTGAACGTGCCGGGGCGACTCGCATGGTTGCGAACGCCAGAGAAAACGCCCTGAGCTTCTACAAAAAGCACGGCTATGATTTGATCGATCGCGCTGACACGCTCTTCGATTCGCTCGTCCATTGGCGCGTGGTGAAACTTCTTAGCACGACCCGCGGCAGTGGATAATCGAATTCTGGAATGTACCGAGCAACAAACATTGCTGCAGCCTGAGCGAATCCGCCCGATTGATACAATGAGTGCCCATGGCCATCAATTTCCGTCAACTTGAGGTCTTTCGGGCGGTGGCCGAGAGCAATAGTTTTACGCGCGCAAGCCACGCGATGTTCATCTCGCAATCCACGGTCAGCCAGCATATCCGCGCGCTTGAAGATTCTCTTCAGGTAACGCTCTTTCAGAGAGATCGCCGCAATGTTTTGCTGACGACAGCGGGACAAAATCTTCTCGAGCATACTCGGGACATTTTTGAAATGATCGAGCGGGCCGAGGTGGCTGCCAAAACCGTCAAAGATCCTTACCACGGAAAGCTTTCGTTCGGGTGCGCCTCCACTACTCTGTTGTACCAGCTCCCTCCGATCCTGATGGAGTACACCAACAAGTATCCGAACGTCACATTGAATATTTTCAGCGGAACCGTTCAAGACATCGCGAATCAGATGTGGTCGGGTGCTCTGGATCTCGGTCTCGTCATCTTGCCCCTCAGTGCGCCGGCCCTCCGAAAAATCGTATTGCTGGAGGAATCTTTTGTCGGGCTTATTCCCAGAAGTCATTCCCTGGCTAAGAAGGCTCACCTGAACATTAATGATCTCGCGGGAGAAAAGTACATCCTGCAGCGTCGCGGCCATAACACACGGAAATTAGTCGATCAATTTTTCTTCAAGAAGCGAATTGCGGCCAATGTTGTGATCGAGTTGGATCATCCCGAAGCGGTCAAGGCCATGGTGGCCCGCGGATTTGGTGTGTCAATTCTCCCGGCGAGCGTATTTCCCGATAAGCGAAGCTCTGCGGGCATTCGCACTTTTCCAATTCCGCATCGGGACCTGCATCGCGCACTTGCGATAGTTCATTCCCGGACGAAACGGCTCAATCCCATTGTCGTCGCACTCTCAGACCTTCTTCAAAAGCACTTCCGCCGACAACGTGGCGCCGGCAAATGATTCCTTACCATCGTATTTACCGATAAATCATTATGCGGATTATGAATTGGACCTATGAGCTTTCCTGGTCCAATATATCCGGTGCCTTTCAGCAAGCAGTTTATTTGTTTGTTGGACACAGCGATGTGTCCTGTACTTCCATTCATCTGTCGGACATGCGGAGCGAAAATAGATGGAACTGATGCAGCTTGAGATGTTCGTGGCCGTAGTCGAGGAGCGCAGCGTGCGTCGAGCTGCCGAGCGCGTGTTTCGCACGCAACCCGCTGTGAGTATTGCCGTGAATAAGCTCGAACGGGAAATCGGCATGCCCCTTCTCGGCGGTCCGCGTCACAAGGGCCGCGAGCTGACCAAGGCGGGGGAGATTTTGTACGAGTGCGCATCCAAAATGCTCGGCCTCAGAGATGGCGTTCTCTCGCTCTTAGTGCGTGAGCACCGCAGCTCTTCTGGACGGCTCTGCATCGGTTCGGTTCGAACCAAGGACCTTCGGGCGATTTCTGATGTCGTACAAAAGTTCACGCGGCAGTATCCCAACGTTCGTGTGAGCTACGCCTACGATAGCCCCGACAATTTAGTCACCGCGTTGCGAGAGCGGAGAATTGATCTTGTATTCTTGTTGAATCAACCCGACGAGCTGCTGGTAAAGTCCAACCTCACCGTAGCCAGCGAACTCCGCCTTGAGCGAGGGGGCACTCTTTGGTTCGTACGACGTCGCAGTGGTCAGTCTCATCTTGCCAGGATTTTCGATGCCATGCTTCCGTCTGACGGCGATCTGGCACGCGCTTCCAGCCCTCCCGCAACTCTCGAAGCGGTTCGACATCTCGGAGAGTCTCGGCAAGTACCCGCAGTCAGCCGCGGCGAATTTTCCCTGCCGCAAGGTGACTGAAATCAACGGCAAGCGGGCAATCGCCGTACAAGCCCGCCGATGACCTGCAAGCTCCTACTGGAAGAAATCAAAATCTTTCCCGTGACCGGACTCCAGCGCTTTCTCGTAGACTGCTGCGGCGGACGCTACATCCTGTAGCGATGTTCCTGTCGAATCAAAAATAATGATCTCGTCCTGAGCTACCCGTCCTGCCTTCTTACCGAGGATGATCTCTCCAAGTTCCGCATGGACGTCGTCCAGGTTCATGCCTTGGCCTAGCGCATGATGCAACTCTCCGACATGGGCGCATTGATCCAACAAATCAACGACGACTTTGTTTTGCCGCAGGAGTTCTGGGTCGAGCTCCTGCTTGTCAGGGCTATCCGCTCCCACAGCGGCGATGAAGGTTCCCGGAGCTACATCTTGCACGGTTATAATCGGCCTTCGTGACGGTGTGCAAGTGACACACACGTCGCTGTTCTGAAGAGCGGTTGCGGGCGCTTCGGCGAGTTCGATTTGAAGGCCGAGTTCTTTCGACATTTCTTGTTGGAAATCCTTCAACTTCGACTGGTCCCTCCCTAAAACATAAACTGTCTTGATTGGAAGAACAGAAACCAGCGCGCGCAACTGGATCCGTGCCTGTACCCCGCTCCCGAAAATTGTCGCCGTCTTGCTGTCAGCTTTCGCTAAATACTTCGCAGCGACAGCGGTAGCCGCTCCTGTCCGGTAACTGGTGATGATTCTTGAATCCATCACCGCCAGCGGATAGCCGTTGTCCCCATCAAACAGCACGATTACGCCTTGAATGTTCGGCATGCCAAAGCGTTCAGCGTTGTGAAAAAATCCTCCGTTGACCTTGAGTGCGAAATACTGTTTCCGCAACTTGAGTCCGCCGGCTTTTATGTGAAATTCTCCTTCGGTAGAATCTACGTGCAGTAGACCGGGCTTTGTAGCTTTGCCGGCAGCGTGTAAACGGAAGGCTTCCTCCACCGCGATAACGTATTCTTCAAACTTCAGCAGTGAGGACACGTCGTGACGCGTCAACAATAAGCTTTGATAAGGTTTCATTCCGGAAGTTCTCGTATCCCCGTCGCTGGATTCACACACGAACATCAGCCATTCAGCATGCCTGCATAAATGCCAGGGTCGACGTTGCCACCGCTAATGACACAGCACACGGAACGTTCCCGGAATAGATCTGGTTGGGTTAACACTGCAGCTAGACTGAGCGCGCCTGTGGGCTCAACCTTGAGATTGGCAAATTCGAAAAGGAGTCGCGCTGCCTCGACAATTTTTTCCTCGGGCACCTCGACGATCGTCGAAAGATTGCCCTGGATGATCGCCCAGTTATGCTTCCCGAGACTGAGCGTTCTTGCACCATCCGCGATGGTTTGAGGCTCGCTTTCATTTGCCACGATGTGTCCGGCCCGTAAAGAACGGGCTGCGTCGTTTCCAAGAAGGGGCTCGGCGCCCATAACCACCATCTTCTTCCGCGAGCGCTTTAATCCCGTAATCAGGCCCGATATCAACCCTCCGCCTCCAACTGGAGCAATTACGATATCCAGGTGCCGGTCGAGGGCCCCGATCTCCACGCCCAGGCTGCTGTTTCCTTCAATGACGAGCGGGTCGTCATACGCACTTGCAATATATGCATCGGGGAATTGCTCTGAAAGCTCCCGAACCCGATCCGCTCGACTCTTCATTCGAACATCAACTAGGTCGACGTGTCCGCCATATTCAATCACCGCTTCAACCTTTACTTTTGCGGACGTCACGGGCATAACGATGGTGCAAGACTTCTTGAGCAGCGAGCAGGCATAAGCCATCGCTTGCCCGAAGTTTCCCGAAGAAGCGGCGATAATCATCTCTTGAGGGACATGAGAGGCTACGTTATACGCGGCGCGAAACTTGAAACTACCAGTGCATTGAAACGTCTCGGTGGCCAGGGTCAAGGTGAGTCCTAAGCGCTTATCGAGACGCGGCGCCTCAACGATCGTGGTAGGCCGTATTACACTTTCGGTTTGTGCTTCGAAACCCTTGCCACTCATCATGCGCCTCTCGCTTCACTGACTTTTTTCTTTTGGTTCTCGTATCGACTGCGCCGACTTAGAAGTTTCACCGACAGTTTTAACAATGGCTAAGTCCGGCGCCCCGGGCCTTGGAGCACGGCATTGGGGACGAGGCACTTGCATAGACGCAGACTTGAAATAAAACAACGACAACGCCCGGCGGTTCTTCTCTATGAGTCTTGAATAACATGGAACATTGAGAACAAAACTTAATAATCTTTATACGGGACCGATCACTTAGCTCCGCATTTCAAGGTCGGTCGTAACTCGATGAGTGCGGAACTGAGTGCAAAAAAGGCACGGTTTCGCCTTCCCATCGGGCAATGGCCATGGTAGCAACGCAGTTTCCAAGAACGTTGATGGCTGTCCGGCCCATGTCCATAAGTTGGTCAATGCCGAACAGAAGAAACACCGGTTCCATCGGCCAGTGGAACGAAGTGACTACAGCTAAAACAATGACGAGAGACGCGCGAGCCACCCCAGCCGTTCCCTTACTAGTGATAAGTAAAGTAAGTAACATTACTAGCGTCTGACCAGCACTCATATGGATTCCCGCGGCCTGCGCAACGAACACGAGAGCGATGGATTGATACAAACTAGAGCCGTCAAGATTGAGCGTGTAGCCGGTTGGCAGTACGAAAGCAACTGTTTCGCGCGCGACCCCCAGGCTCTCCATCTGTTCCATGGCGCGCGGCAAAGCAACCTCTGAACTCGAGGTTGCAAATGCAATTGTGACTGGCTCGACCACCGCTTTCAGGAACCTGCGGAGAGGAACACCCAGCGCGACGCAAATTGGAAGAAGCACACACACCGCAAAGACCACCAGCGCGCCGTACATGGTCAATAGCAGCTTTAAGAGTGGAAGCAAAACTCCCATTCCCATTCGTCCCACGGTGTAGGCCATCGCCCCAAAGACACCGATCGGCGCGGCAAGCATCACGATATTCGTGAACTTGAACATCGTTTCTGAGAGGCCTTCGGCAAATGTTAATAGAGGTCGCCGTTTCGGCTCCGGAACCATGGCCAGTGCCACACCAAAAAGAACGCTGAACACCACTACCTGCAGAATCTGGCCTTCGGCAACCGACTTCGCTATATTTTCGGGAAAAATGTTTGTCAGTAACTCACTGATCAAATGCGGGGCGGCACTTATGTTTTCTGTGTTGACGCCCGACGGAAGGTGCACGCCAGCTCCAGCCCGCGTAATGCTGATCGCAGCGAAGCCGATAACCAGCGCTATAGTGGAAACGATTTCGAAGTACACCACGGCTTTAAGCCCCATGCGACCAACTTTTTTCAAGTCCGCATGTCCCGCAATTCCCACTACTAAAGTTCCAAAAAGCAGTGGAGCGATAATTACTTTAATCAGGCGTAGAAAAATCGTTCCGAGTACTTGAAGTGGTACAGCCGCTCCCGGCCAGTCATAGCCAAACTCCGCTCCCGCCACTATTCCCAGGAAAATCCAGACAGTGAGCGAACGCCGTTCCAGAGCGTAACCGGCAAACAGAATGATCGCAATCCATCGCAGAATTGCGAACCATGGCCCGGCAAGAACAATCCAACCGAAGTGAGTACAGCCGCTGAGTGCCGCGACCACGAGTACAATAACGCCCGCACCAATTAGGAATTTTAATTTCATCGCGGCATGAGCTTCCGTTCGGTCCTCTCTCTCACCGGGGTCGGTAAAAGATTGTGACAGCTTAGCGACCTCTCTCCCCGATTACAAATCCGACATCGTCGATAACGCGGGCAGAATCTTAAGCGCCACAAAGCAGAAGTCTGGTGCAAGCGCGCTGGCAGTCCTTTGTAGATAGCACAGCTTTAAGGCAACGCATATAAATAATGTTTATCAAATAGTATACGGGTTATCGATTGCGATGATAAAAAGAATTCGTTTTCCATCTAAATGCAATTCACGTAGAGTACGTCGAGTTCGCTGAACGCGGCGAGTTTCTTAGGGTATTGACGCCGCCGAGCGAAATGAAATTGCACATTTATCCGTTCTGCACGGTTACTCACTAAGCACCCAGACAACTTTCATCTTCACAGCCGGAAAAGCCACAGCAGTGGCTTGAGAACAAGGAACGAGGGGGAATGTTTCAAATGAAACTGCGGGGGATTAGGTGTGCGATGTTCACTTTGCTGGTCGGGTTTTCATTGCTGTTACCGCGTCCTGTGCGATCTCAGGTTGCCGGCGGTTCACTATCGGGAACCATAACTGACCACTCCGGCGCCGCCGTCCCCCGCGCCAATGTTGAGATCAAAAATTCAGCGACGGGAATCACTCGAAGCGTCACTACGAATTCCGATGGTTTCTATACGGCGGCGAATCTTCTGCCGGGAAATTATGAAGTCTCAGTTTCAGCTGCCGGATTCAACACCGAGATTAAAAAAGGAATTGTGATCAACGTCGGGTCACAGCCTGTATTTGATCTGGTTCTAGAGGTTGGCGTAGTAGTAAACCGGGTAGAGGTAACAAGCGAAGCGCCCGCAGTCGAGCTCACCAGTTCGGAGATCAGTGCGACCGTCAACGCCACGACTGTCCGCGAGCTGCCTTTGAACGGCCGCAGTTGGACCGACTTGGCAGCCCTGCAACCTGGCGTAGCGACCATCCAAACACAACCCAGCTTCTCGAGCGGATCGGATCGCGGCAACCGCGGTTTTGGCCAACAGTTGACCATCTCCGGCGCGCGCCCGCAGCAAAATAATTATCGTATCGATGGCATCAGCATCAACGATTATGCGAATGGAGCCCCTGGCAGCGTTCTTGGTGGAAACCTGGGGGTGGATGCCATCGAGGAATTTTCCGTCCTCACGAGCAATTATTCGGCGGAGTACGGCAAGACTTCCGGAGGCGTAGTCAACGCGATCACGCGTTCAGGAACCAACGCTTTCCACGGCAGCGGATACGAATTCATACGCAACAGTGCACTCGACGCGGCAAACTTTTTTGAGGATGCCGGAAATATACGGAAAGCGCCTTTCAAGCGAAATCAGTTTGGAGGCACGATCGGCGGTCCGATCATCAAGAGCCGCACATTTTTCTTTGCCGATTATGAAGGCATCCGGCAATCGAAGGGAATCACTAATAAGAACATCGTGCCGTCTCTGGCATCGCGGGCTCTGGTTACGGATCCTCAAGTCTTGAAGTATCTCGCCCTTTATCCACTCCCAAATTCCAGTTGTTCCCCCACAGACACCGTGTGCCAATTTACCTACTCCAGCCAGCAGATCGTCACAGAAAATTTTGTCACGACGCGCGTCGACCACAAAATCTCCGAGAAGGACAGCGTGTTCGGAACTTACGTGTACGACAAGACGCCCTACACTTCACCTGACTCGATGGGCAACGTGCAACTGAGCACCCAGTCATCGCGGCAGATCGTCGCCGCTGAGGAGACGCACAGCTTCACGCCGAACTTTGTGAATGCGGTTCGGTTTGGCTTTAATCACGAGTTTGTGAATAACGATGTCGGCGTAAAAGCGCTAAACCCGGCGGCTGGCGATACTTCCTTGGGCTCGTTTGATGGGCGTAATGCGTCGGTCGTAAACGTCACGGGTCTTACGTCCATGTCGGGCGGAGTCGGGGGACTGCCGGCCAACATGTACGATTGGAATTCATTTCAAGGGTACGACGATGCTTCCTGGGCGAAGGGCAAACACTCGATAAAATTCGGCGCGGCGTTCGAGCGCATGCTATTCCAGATTACCGCGCACAGCGATGCCAACGGGGTTTGGACCTTTAAGAATTTGAATTCTCTTCTGAACAACAATCCCAGCAAGTTTGGAGGCGGTGTGCCGGGTGGACCGACCACTCGCGACCTTCGCCAGAGCATTATCGGCGGTTACTTGCAGGACGATTGGCGTGCGCTGCGCAACTTGACGTTGAATTTAGGTCTGCGCTACGAGATGTCGACGGTTCCTTCAGAAATCAATGGCAAGCTCGTCAATCTCCGCAATCTTAGCGACGCGCTCCCGGCCTGCGGAGTATTGGTAGCAGGTTGCGGGACGAAGGGCGCGTTCTTCGCGAACCCAACGCTGCATAACTTTGAGCCACGCGTGGGATTTGCCTGGGATCCATTTCACAACGGAAAATTGGCGGTGCGCGGCGGGGTTGGATTGTTCGACGTTTTGCCGCTGCCGTATCAGTTCATCATTGAGGAAGACCAGGCCTCTCCGTTCTTCCAATATTTCTCGAAAAGTTTTCCTACCGGAGGTGCAACTCCCAATCTTGATTTCTTTCAGATACCCACATCGTCAATCACTCCGAACAAATTGCGTTCCGCGTATATTGACTCCCATCCAAAGCGCAATTATGTCGCGCAATGGAACCTAAGTTTGCAGTACGAACTTACTCCGAGCCTTGCGGCCATGGCCGCTTACGTGGGCTCTCGAGGCGTGCATCAACCGTTCCGCGTAGACGAAGCCGATCTGGTCATGCCGACCTTGACTTCCGCCGGATATGTCTGGCCGCAAGTAGATGTCAATGGAAACCTTATATCCGGACCTAATGCGGGGAATGCACCGTCGACCATTAATCCGAATTTTGGCTCGATTCATGCCACGTTTTACGACGGCCAATCTTATTTCAACGCCCTCGAACTGCAGATGGTCAAACGTATGAGCCATAACTTCCAGGTACAAGGCAGCTTCACTTGGGGTAAGAGTATGGATACCAGTTCTGCGACGCTGGCTGGCGACGCTTTTGGCAACTCCATCTCCAGCTTGAATTATTTCGATACGCGTTTAACGCGCGGCCTTTCCGATTTCAACGTTGGTCGGAACCTCGTTCTGAACGGCACGTGGAGAGTTCCCACGCCAAAGTCGTTTACCGGCCCAGCGCGTTGGGTAACCGATGGTTGGCAACTTGGGTTGATTTTCACGGCCAGTGATGGCGTGCCTTTCACTCCGACTTGGGGAACCGGCGGCGACCCCGCGAACACGCTCAGCAGTGATGACTATGCCTATCCGAACCGCTTGAGCGGCCCCGGGTGTAAGACGCTTACCAACCCCGGCAACCCGTTCAATTACGTCAAGACGCAGTGCTTCACGGTTCCACTCGCGCCGAATGACGCGTTCTGGAATGCTTATTGTGATCCCACTCCGCCAAGTCTGGGGGTGCCGATTCGCGGAGACGCTAACAATCCTCCGGTTGCGAATCTCTCGCCTTTGACATGCTTCAATCTCCGCGGGAACTCCGGACGCAATATTTTGAACGGTCCGGGCATCACCAATCTGGATTTCTCGATCTTCAAAAACAATCGCATCCCGCGGATTTCGGAAAACTTTAACGCGCAGTTCCGCGTGGAAATGTTTAACGTTCTTAACCATCCCAACTTTGCACCCCCGGGACCGGGTGATGGCAATACCGACATCTTCGATGCGACCGGAACGTCGCTGGCAGGCGCGACCGCGGGTGTGCTGGTTAAGACAACCATCCCAGAACGCCAAATTCAGTTCGCCCTGAAAATTGTGTTCTGAGGGGCGATACGTAGCGGCAGAGGGAGTCAGGCTTCCATAAGGCCCACGGAACTCGGCACACCGGGTTATGCACGATTGCATTTACTTCCGTCTGCGGAAGAGCGTGCATGACGTTAGGGCTGCTTCGCAACGACGAAGGCCTTCGCCGCGCCCTCGGGCGTAGCGCAATAATATTTCGCCGCCGGCTCTTGCTGGCTCGGGGCAGATTTCTCCAATACCGCCTCGGAGTCTAGCCCCGCGAAAAGTGTAAACATGCCCACCGGCTCTGATCTCGCGCTGTTCTATGCGCGCGCACACTCGTTACTCCAGTGATTCCGTTACCTTCCTCGTTAGCCTGAACTCCCAGGCGCTGGTGTACGGCGGACGGGGTTGAACAGACGGCCTCTTCCGCGTATCGTCAACCTTTTGTTCGTGGATTGACCCAAAAATCTAAGTCGCAATTATTCTTGATGCTCGCCTCGCCTGTTCTCGCAACTCGGTCGAAGAAGACTACCGGCCTCCGTTACTGGATGTTGCAGGTTCTAGAGGAGTGCGATAACGTGGCGGCCGACTTCAATCCGGATTCGGTTCACGATCTGCGCGTTGCGCTGCGCCGCTGCCGTTCCCTGGCCGATGGCTTGATGGCGCTCGATCCCGATCCCGACTGGAAAAACATGAAGAAGGCCGGCAAGCGGCTGTTTCAGCGCCTGGGTGATCTCCGGGACATCCATGTAATGGAGGAGTGGGTTGAGAAACTAAAACAAAAACAAGAACAAAAACAAAGTAAGACAAATAAATCCTATGCGGAGCGGCCCTTCTCCCTCCCTGTCCAGGCTGCCAACCAGAACCTTGACCCCACCGCAGAGTCAGGCGAACCACAAGACAACTCCGAAGACGCGGCGGCCCAAGCATTGCTCAGAATTCTCAAAGCGCGCGAGCAAGAACAAGAACATGAATCTCAATCGGCTCTCGGAGAATTCGATCGCAAGCAATGGCGCCGCTGGAGCAAGTCTCTTCCGGCATCCGCTTCCCGCATCCGTCCCCAGAGTCCTCTGTTCAAGCACCTCGCGCTTGAGCGTTGGACCGAAGCCCGTCAGTTGCACGCCCGTGCCTTGCGTAACCGTTCTCAAACCGCTTTTCACAGCCTCCGCATTGGCATCAAGCGCTTCCGTTATACCGTTGAGAACTTTCTTCCCGCTGAGCACAAACTCTGGAGCGATGATCTCAAAGAAATGCAGGACTTGCTGGGCGACGTTCACGACCTCGACGTCCTCTGGTCGACTGCTACCGCTTGTCAGATTTTTCCCGACGACGACTCCCGAGGCCTCTGGCGCGAACGAATTCTCTCGCAGCGTTCAAAACGCATCGACGGCTATCGCGCGAAAATGGTCGGCGAAAATTCTCTCTGGCTGGTATGGCGCTCGGCGCTCCCGCAGGGCAAGCAAGTTCAGGACCTTGCGACCCGCCGCATGAAGCTTTGGGCGAACAGCCTTGATCCTGATTTTGCTCACTCCGAGCGCGTCGCGAGTCTCGCCCTCCAACTCTACGATGGCCTACTCGCTGCATGGCAGCCCGCAATCGACGCGTCTTCTGCCCGATCCAGCCTGCTGGCCGCCGCTTTGTTGCACGACGTTGGTAAGTTCAAGGGTAATAAGAATCATCACAAGAAATCCCTCAAACTGATTCAATCCCACGGCAATCCGCTCGGCTGGCGGCCGGCTGAATTTCGTCGCGCCGCTATCGTAGCCCGCTTTCACCGCGGAGCGTTGCCCACAAGAAGGCACCAGTTATTGCGGGATCTTCTCCCCGACGAGCAAAAAGCAACCATCCAGCTCGCGGCGATACTCCGGCTTGCCAATGCCCTTGACGCTGCACACGACGGTCACATCCGCCGCGTTAAAGTGGAAGGCATTCAGGGCAAGGCGGAAAAAAATTATCAGAAACGCACAGCGGGATTTCTGCGCAAGCTGCCGGGGCATGATCGAAATGAACCGCTGGTGATCGTCGCCGAAGGTTACACGCCATTGGGATCTGGCGCCCGAACCATCGCGGCTGAACGTCACCTGCTGGAAACGGTTCTCCACCGGCCCGTACTAGTCAGGCCGATGGCTCTCCGAGCTAGACCGGCTTCCCGTCAAATCCGCTGAGCTGGTGATAGCCGGCTTTCGCCGTTACAGGACTGAGCGATTCCATCGGAAGCGAGTCAGATACTTTCGCGCACCAAGTTCTCCAGATACAAGTATTGTTGTTTCTCTGGGCTTTCCTGGCTTGGCCTGAAGCAGAAGCCCAGAAACCCAGAAGGCGAATTATGACCCACGGTCAACTAGTCGAGAAAGCTGTCCACTGGCTGCGCCGCTACCGCTGCGGAGTCGTCCTCTCGGAGCAGGCTTGCGTTAGCGGGGAAATGCCGGATGCTATCGGCTGGAAGCGCGCTTGCCATTCCGTGCTGGTCGAGTGCAAAGTCACGCGCGCTGATTTTCTTGCCGACCGGGCCAAACCTTTCCGAGTCAAGCCTGCGGACGGGGTGGGATGCGAGCGCTTCTATCTCGTCCCCGCCGCACTGGTGCGCCACGAAGAGCTGCCGATCGGTTGGGGATTACTCGAATATCGCAACGGCAAAATTCAGACGGTGCATTCCTCGGCAAAGAATCTTCGGAGCGCCACTGGCTTTCGCTACGAAATGAATCTGCTGCTGGCGAGCTTGCGGCGCGTAGAGGTGCGCGTGGAACCGCAGAGCATTACCGACTTTTTGAAGTGGAAGAACCGCATGGCGGAATACAACCGAGGGACGCTGCCAGAAGGGTTAGTGGCGGCGGAAGAAGAAGCCAATGTTTTCCTGGAACCGGATGTGACCTGCTAGCCGTGTGTGACCCGGTTACCGGAAGCCGGAAAGCGGAAGCCGATTCACAATTCCCGCCGCCCTTCCATCGCCTTCAGCATTGTGATCTCATCGGTGTACTCGATATCGCTACCAACCGGAATGCCCATTGCGATGCGCGTAACTTTCACGCCCGCGCGCTTAAGCTGCTGCGAGAGATACGTGGAAGTTGCCTCGCCTTCCACCGTGGGATTGGTCGCGATTATCACCTCATCCACGTTGCCGGCATCGACGCGCGCAATGAGGTTGTTAATTCGCAATTGGTCAGGCCCAATTCCGTGCAGGGGAGAAATGGCGCCGTGTAGTACGTGAAATACGCCATTGAAGTGCTTGGTTTTTTCGATGGATGCGATATTGGTGGGCTCTTCAACCACGCATACAAGCCGTTGGTTGCGAGTTGCGCTGGTGCAGTAAATGCACGGGTCAACGTCAGTAATGTTGTTGCATACCGAGCACAATCGCAGACTGGCTTTGACGTCGCGCACCGCGGCTGCCAACGCCTCGGCGTCTTCATCGCTGGCGCGCAAGATATAGAAGGCCAGTCGCTGAGCACTCTTCGAGCCGACGCCCGGCAGCTTCTTCAACTCATCAATCAGCCGCGACATCGGCTCCGCAAATTTAGACATAGGAATTGTGTAAGTGGCTAAAGCCCGCCGATGCCCATTCCGCCCAGCATTCCGCCCACCGTCGACTGCATGGCCCCATCAATTTTCCGTGCCGCCTCGTTGACCGCCGCGAGAACCAGATCCTGAAGCATTTCAACGTCACCCGACTTCACTGCTTCGGGATCGATGCGCAAGCTAAGAAGTTGTTTTCGCCCATCCATCTTCGCAGTGACGGTGCCTCCGCCAGAAGAAGCCTCAACTACCGTTTCCTGCATCTTCTTCTGCAGGGTTTCGTACTGCAACTTGGCCTTCGACATCAGCTCTTGCAAATTAAATCCGCCCATAAGGACCTCGGCTTCCGCTTTCCGGCGCCCGGCTTCCGGCCCGAAGTTAACTTGCGGGAAGCGGGAGCCTGTCGCCGATTTATCTACCGTTTCTCTCTGTAATCAATGACTGTACGAATTTCTGCGCCGAATTTTTCTTGCAGCCGCCGGACTACCGAATCCTGCTCTGCCCGGCTGCGGCCGCCCGGTCCCGAAGCTGTATTGGCGGCCCCGTTGCGCTTTGCAGTTGTTGATGTCACAGCTGCACCGGCAACAATCCTCAATTTGACGGCACGGCCCAGAACCCCGCTCGCCGAGGCAATCGCTAATCGCCGGGCGTCAGCACTCAGCGACATATCGATTACGGTCTGCGACTCTGAAACTCTGATCACGAGTTCATTTCCTTCCACCGACCAGTCGCCCGCTTCCAACATCGAGACCAGGATGCGTTGATTGCCGTCCGCAAGCGCTTGCAACACGGCGGCCTGCAGCCTCTCAACGGGCGCTGTGAATGCAGGGGACGTAGCCGTTGCTGGCGCCGTTTGCGGTCCCGCCAAACCTTGCGCGTCAGCTTGCCGCTCTGGTCTCGAAGCTAACTGAAGTTCCGTGTCCCTTTCTCCGAGTGCGGGCGCGGCAGAGCCCATAATCACGCGTGCTGGCGTGCTTCCGCCGGCCACGATGCGAGATCCTGCCGAAACTGAATCCGCCGCTGACTCCTGCAGCGGACTGCCCTTGCGCGCCGAATCCGCCGCAAACGGAGAAACCTGATTCGGACGAGCGGGCCCGATTGCCTCAGTGCGCCGCACTTCGCCCGCGACACTTGGCGCTGTGGCAACAATCGAGGGCCGCGCAAATGGTTTCGGAGAGTTCCCGGCGTTGCTCCCGATGCTGGAAGAACCAGCAACCTCGCTCAGTAGTTGTTCGATCGGAAGTAACCGTTGGGCATGCGCCATCTTTAGCAAACCCAGCTCCAAATGAAAGCGCTGTTCCTGCTTGTAACCCAGGTCCCCATGCGTGCGCAGCATGATCTGTAAATGCCGCGTCAGGTCTTCTTCTCCAAAAAGATCGGCGACGCGCTCTACGCGCTCGCGCTCATCGCTTGATATCTGCAGCAACGTAGAGTCCTTGCCTGCGATCTTGGCCACAGTAGCGTTCCGCAGGAATCGCACCATTTGCCGCGCGAAATGTGTTGGGCTGTGCCCTTCGCTGATGAGATGGTCGACTTGCCGCAGCACTTCGTCACTCGTGCCTCGCGCCACCGCCTGCATCACTTCCTCAAGAATGTGAGCGGGCGCCGCGCCGACAAGACTCCGCACCGAATCCGCCGTGACCTTTCCTGTGGCCGATGCAATAGCTTGATCGAGAATCGATAGCGCATCGCGCATGGAACCGTCGCCGGCTTCAGCCAACAAGGCGAGAGCGTCGTCGTCCGCTTCAAGGCTTTCGCGACTGACGAGGTCGCGCAGTTGGGCGACGATGGCGTCAAACTTTACGGCGCGAAAACTGAAATGCTGACAACGTGAGCGAATGGTCTGCGGAATGTCTTCCGGCTGCGTTGTCGCCAGCATGAAAACAATATGGTCCGGCGGCTCTTCCAGAGTCTTCAACAGCGCGTTGAAGGCGGCGTCAGTAATCTGATGAGCTTCGTCGAGAATATAGATCTTGAAGCGGTCTCGCGCCGGGCGATAGCGCGCGGCCTCGCGCAGTTCGCGGATTTCATCGATGCCGCGGTTGGTGGCGGCGTCGATCTCAATCACGTCAACGGCGTTTCCCGTGCGAATCTCCGTGCAGGATTCGCACACGCCGCAAGGCTCCGCCCCCGGCTTATCGGACGCGCGGCAATTCAGGGCGGCCGCGAGAATTCGGGCAACGGTGGTCTTTCCAATACCGCGATGGCCGCTGAAGATGTAACCGTGCGCGGTCCGGCCCTGTTCCAGGGCGTTCTGCAGGGTGCGGGTGACATGCTCCTGGCCGATTACGTCGGAGAACTTTTGGGGACGATATTTACGAGCGAGGACCGTGTAGCTCATGAGCAGGAAAAACAATTATACAGCTCATGTGGAGGAACTTATTTCCTCTTGCAGAGTCCTTCTGTATCCATGCTCACAGCGCGGGTAGGGCGCTCGACGGTGGTGGGGAGTAATCCGTTTATGGAGTGGGTGCGGCGAGAGAGCAGGTCCCGTTTGTGACCTGAGCCGGTGGCGATGGCGGGGTAGCCCACGGCACAAGCGTGAAATCAAAAAACTCATCCATCGTGGCGACCGGACTAGTCGTACTCCAATAGGCATCACGTGCCGTAAGCGGTGAAATCTTGAAGCGCTCTTCAACTAGATTGAGCCACGCAGTAGAGTCCCGTAGCGTGTGGGAAACGAAGTTCTTCTTGGCAAAAGGCGAGATCACAATCAGCGGGATACGGTAGCCGGTCATGCCAAAGCTGCACACCCCCGATGTCGCGGTCATGCCATAACACGCATCGTAGGAATTCTGAAGGTCTATGGGATAAGGAAAGCTGTCAGGAACCGGAACCGGCTGCGGCTGCACGTGATCGTAAAAACCCCCGGGCTCATCGTAGGTAAAGATCATCGCTGAATCCTTCCAGCTTGGGCTGGTCATCAGATCATTGATCAGGCTGGCGGCGTACGCGGCTCCCGCCTGGATATTTACGCCTCCCGTTATGCTGTCTGTGGGATGCTCATCGAGCCCAGCGTCCGACGCAGGCTCGATAAATACGACTTGAGCGAAAGTGCTATCGTTCTGCAAATCGCTTTGGAATTGGGTCGTGGGGACGAAATTCTGGTATAGAGCGGGCGTGGCTTGGATGGTCGCTTCATACGTGAACATGTTGATGTAGGAAACATTCGCAAGGCACTTGTTCTGTGCAGCTCCGGTAGCCGTGGAACAGTTCGTCCCGGTGGTGGGATCGGTGGAATTCGGGTTTACATAGACCTTCCAGGTAATTCCCGCGTCCTGTAGCGCTTCGAGAATGGTCTTATTACTGAGGGGCCCTTCTGGCGGCGCCAACGGATAAACGTGGCCCGCCGAAGTGCCCGCCAGAACAAACATACGGTTGAGCTGGGAGCGGCTCATCACGGGGGCAAACCAGCGGTCCGACGTAGCGAAGTTGCTAGCCATGAAATAGTAATAGTTAAGATCGGCATCGGTGAAATAGCCCATGCTCCGGTAGCCATTCACGTCGTGGACCGGCTGGAGATAATACTGCCGGGCATCGTTTGCCGCTGCCTGTGCCCATCCGTTCAACAGCCCGGTCGAACCACTCGGAGCGGAGTAATTCCAGTCGACGTGAGCTTCATTCCAGAAGGGGCTTATCTCCTCCGTGCATATGGATTGCATGTGGAAGGACGGGACTGGAGTTGCACTTGGACTTGCTTGACAAGCGGCTGGCGGAGGCTGCGAAGGATCGCAGCCCGGTACCGTAGGAATCAGCGAAGAATTAGCAGGCGGGTTGAACTGCGGCAATCCATCGAACGCCTGGTCCGGAATACCCTGGTTCGCCCAATATTGGCGCATGTAGCCGAAGTAGTGATCGAACGACCGATTCTCCTGCGCAAAGAAAATAATGTGATTAATACTCTGTAGCGACCCGCCAAAAGTCGCTGTAACGGTGCTCGCGGCACTCAACGTCACACTGCAGGCCGCCGTGCCCGTACACGCTCCTGACCAACCAGCGAAAGTGCTGCCGACGGCGGGAGTCTCACTCAGCGTCACCACCGTGCCCGGAGCAAAATTCGCGGAGCAAGTCGCCGTCGTGGCCGTAGAGCAATTGATTCCCGCCGGAGTGCTCGTCACCGTTCCCGTTCCGCCGCCAGCCTCAGTCACCGTAAGTCCTAACCCGGTTGTAAAACTGTCGCTGATGCTCGTTGCCGCGGTAATGGTCACGCTGCACGTGCTGGTACCCGAACAACCGCCGCCGCTCCATCCCGCAAAAAAGTAACCAGTCCCGGCAGTCGCAGTCAGGGTGACCTGCGTGCCTTGCGCAAAGCTTGCTGAGCACGTAGTGGGACAATTAATTCCCACCGGAGCGCTCGTGATTGTTCCTTGATTCGAAGCGGGCGCGGTAACGGTCAATTGATACGTAGTAGTTCCGGTCGTCACAGGAGCCGGCCGCAAACCCTGGCATCCCGTTAGCATCACAGCCAACAGGCCAGTCACAGCGAACCCAATCGATCGTCGTCGCATGACGCGCACACCCCTCCGGACTAGGCGAATTGGATGACGGCGAGGGGGAAGCGGGTTGGTTCCTTGATCGGACACGAATGTACAAAAGTCACAACCCCAGCCCGGGGATGCTGAATTCCCTAAGGTGAATCCACAGCGCCCTACGGTGCTTTACGTATGGCATTTTTTAACGCTCCATTATTCAAATCCCTGAGTAGATTCGAAGAATATTCTGCATTCGTATTCGGGAAGTCGATGCCCATGTCTCGCCTGCGGGGGACTATCTGCGGGGAACTATCGAAGAGATCCTTGCTAAAATCGCGGCCCAGGGGATAGGCTAGTGCCGTCACGAATGCGGTGAGGCTCATCGCAAGAAAAAAATAGGAAACTAAAAACTAAGAATTTAAGATGTGCGCGGTAGATGTGCGCGGTAAAGGAGTTCCTTATGCAACTCAAGCTAGCGACGCGAACCAAGGATGGCGTTCAGATCGTAGATTGTAATGGCCGGATCGTCTTTGGCGAAGAATCTTCGCTGTTGCGGGATACGGTCAAGAAAGCAGTGTCGGAGAATAATCGTATCGTGCTCAATCTCGGCGAAGTCAACTACATCGACTCCGGCGGACTAGGCACGCTTGTCGCTCTGCGCACCACAGCGCAAAACGCTGGAGGTACCATCAAGCTTGTCAATTTAACCAAGCGCGTAGGCGATCTGTTGCAAGTCACCAAGCTGCTGACGGTTTTCGATGTGTACAACTCAGAGGCGGAAGCGGTCGATTCCTTTCGCGAGGCGGCCTAGGCCGGACCAGTCGTCGTTGCAAACCGTGCGATCATAATAGAGATCGCAGTAAAGATCGCAGTAAAGATCGCGGCCCATAAGCTCTATAGCCAAAACTGCTCGCCCACGAATGCTTTCGCGCGTCGTCTTCATCCTTTGCCTGCTGGTCAGTGCCAGCGGTTTCGTGTCTCCGCCCGTCGCCCTGACCATTGGCCTCATATTCGGGTTGGCACTTAAACATCCTTACGTTCGTGCTTCTAGAGTGTTGTCCAAATTCTTACTCCAAGCCTCCGTGGTGGGACTCGGCTTCGGAATGAACCTCCATCAGGTCGTTCACGCTGGCCGCAGCGGCTTCGTCTACACCATGCTGGGAATCACTTTCACCTTGATCATCGGAATGGGCTTGGGAGCGTCGCTGAGGGTGCAGCGAGTTCCTGCGTTTCTTATTTCGACCGGTACGGCGATCTGCGGAGGTAGCGCGATCGCCGCCGTCGGTCCCATCACCCACGCCAGCGACGAAGAGATGGCCGTAGCGCTCGGCACTGTCTTTGTGCTGAATTCTGTAGCCCTGCTGATTTTTCCCGCCATCGGCGCGGCGCTTAGACTGACGCAATCGCAGTTTGGACTTTGGGCCGCGCTCGCCATTCATGACACCAGTTCCGTGGTGGGGGCGGCCGCCAAGTATGGGGTTCAGGCTCTCGCCATTGCGACCACCGTGAAACTAGCGCGAGCTCTGTGGATCGTCCCCGTCTCGCTCGCTACCGCGATGGTGCGCGGCGCCAAGGCGAAAATTCAATGGCCGTGGTTCATCGGTTTGTTCTGCCTGGCGGCAGTATGCAATACCTATCTGCGGGCCGGGGCGCCCGCCTACGTCCTCGCGGTTAAGCTCGCGAAGATTGGATTAACCGCCACCTTATTCCTGATCGGTACCGGCATTTCAGTGGCCACCATCAAGCGCGTCGGCCCTCGACCATTGTTGCAAGGAATAATTTTGTGGCTAATTGTTTCCATTGGATCACTCTGGCTAATCCGCATCGGTTGGATTTCGCTGTGAAGAAAAAAAGCAATAGCAACAAAGAGGGAAGCAATATGTCGGGGAAAAGCCGAGCAAACCCACGCCCCGCCCGATCTTCGGACCCATCCGCTCCCGATAAATCTTCGAAAATCCGGATGCGGATCGAAGCCGCCATTCGCGAGATTCCAAGGGGCAAGATCTCCACTTACGGAGCAATTGCTCGAGCCGCCGGCCTTCCGGGAATGGCTCGCCAAGTCGCGCAGGTATTGCATCGAGGATTCAACTTGCCCTGGCAGCGCGTGCTAGGTGCGGGCGGAGAAATCAAGCTGCGCGGCGATTCCGCCATCGAACAACGGCTGCGCCTGGAAGCCGAAGGGGTGCGTTTCCGTGGCCGAAAGGTAGATATGAAGCGCCATGAGTTCAAGTTCAAGCGCGCATCCGTGCGGCCGAGTTAAACGTCGCCTTGGCGCCGAGAAAAGTGGTTCGTCTCCTCAAGTTTAATTTCCGCGTACCTCAGGAAAATCCCCTATGGCCAATCGCGAAAGTCTAGCCATAACATCCCGCAGCTGGCAGTCATATTTGTTCAAACGCCGGAGTTAAGCCTTCCCGGCAAAAAACCGTCCCCTAGCCTAGGGGCAGAGGGTATCCAGATGCGGAACAACAGGTTTGCCTTTGGCTGTTTCGTTGCAGCATTGCTGGCCGTCTCTAACTTAATGGTGCCGCGAGTGCTTCTCGCTGCAACGCCGTCATCTGGCACGCTTTCGGCAGGTGGTACGCTCACCTATACCGGCACCACGACTACCGAAAATCCGGCTACTTTCGATCCTTCCACGTGCCAGACCGCAGGCTACTGCGACGTGTTTACTCTGACCGTCAACGTCTCGAATTCCTTTCGCACCGCGCACCCAAACTTTCGCGTAAGCATTCAATTCGCGTGGACCGGCAACACCAATGAATTCGACATGTACGACTATTTCAATGGCGCGGTGATCGATACTTCGGCGAACAGCTTTGTCACCGGCCAACTCACCCGGCTCGAACATCCGGCCAATGGCGTCTACACAATTTACGCCAGCATGTCAGGCGGCGTCCCCAGCACAACTTATACGGGCACGGTTACGCTGCAGGCCACACCTCCACCGATCCAAACCATCGCCAGCACTTATACGCTCGATCCCGATGGCAAGTTCGGTCCGCAGATGTTCGAGTTCACTTCGGATCAGCAATTGATCGCGACGTCTTCCTCTGGGTCGGCGGGACAGGACGTGGAACCCGGCATCGTGATTGACCCTTTCGGAAACATTTACGTGTCGGCGATCGAAGGCGTTCCAGCAGGATCGGATCTGTGGCGCTCCACTGACTACGGCAACACCTTCACCTATCTTGGCAAGCCTGACCAGTCAGCCGGCGGAGGAGACGAAGACCTGGCTGTCGGTATTCCATTTGCCGCGAATCAAATTCTGGGCGACAGCACAGGCCGTTTGTATTACTCCAGTTTGAATCTGGCTGATATCGATCTGCAGACTTCTACCAATGAAGGCAATTCGTTTGTCCCGGGAGATTCTCCGGCGAAAGTTGTCGACCGCATGTGGCTTGCAGGAGCAGGCACCTCGCGCGATTATCTGATCACGCTGCAACTGGGCGCTGCGTTAAATGGCACCGACAGCCTGATCGTTACTGAGTCTGATGACGGGGGAGTCACCTATCCCAATGGAGCGGTCATCAATCAGTCGCTGTTGGCAGGCACGCCGGAAACTGGCTTCCATTCGAATATCGTTGCCTATCCCGGCTATTTGGGCGGACCCGGTCCGAATAGCTCTGTCTACACAACCTTCACATCCGCCGACGGAGTAGATCTCTACGTTGCATCGTGCGCGGCGCCCTGCAACCTGCCGGCACTGCCTTCCGGCGCGCCGCCGTCGAAACTAAATTTCACCTCAACTCTCGCTTTCACTGCGCCGCCGGGAGCGGCCGTAGGTAACGTATTCACTCCCATTGCGGTGGATAACGATGGCAATCTGTATGTCGCCTTTAGCATGCAGCAGCTCGACACCAACGGCAATCAGACCGGGCAGAATGTCTACGTGATTTGGTCGACCAATGGCGGCAAGACCTGGTCAAAGGCGTTGCAGGTAAACAATCCGGCAGACCCCGCAACTGCGACCGCCATGCTTCCGTGGCTTACTGCAGGCGACCAGGGCAACGTAGGAGTTTTCTGGTACGGCACTAACGTCGTCGGCAATCCGAACAGCCAGAGCATATTCGCGAATGCCAAGTGGAAGATGTTCTACGCCTCTGTAAACATCACAACCACTAAACCGTCCGTGCAATACGTCGTGGCGAGCGGTACAACTACCGGCACCGCGGATCAAATGGCGGGCGTCGTTCACTACGGCTCGATCTGCACGCAGGGCCTGAACTGCAACACCAGCGTGCCCGCCGGTAATCGCGAACTGGCCGAGTATTCCGAGTTAACGCACGACCCGCTAGGCATGATCCACATGGCGTTTTCGGAAGATAACGTGACCGCCGGCACTGCCTTTACTTGGTACAACAAGCAAGTCGCTGGACCTGGTCTGATTCCAAACGTGGGCACCGGTGCAGGTTACTTCAGCCTTGGAAGCGGTACTGGCAATCTCGGCTTCCTGGTAGGAACCAAGACTACATCCGGCATCCGCGAGGGGACGCTAAGCTATCTCGACACTTCCGCGCACATCCTGCTCACTGACACGACCGGATTCTCGACCGTGAAAGTTGGAACCAATACCGTTCAAGTCAGTGGAACGGGAGTATTGCAAGACGGATCGAGCGTGATCTTCAGTGCCATCGGTACCGCGGGCGGAGCGGGTACCGGAGCGTTTTCGATTTCCTGGCCCGGATACAGCGCCTCTGGAACGCTAGTGCAAGGGCTGATCATCAAATGAAGATTGTTAAATGAAACAGGCGGATCGGGCCGGGCGGAAGCCCGGCCTTTCTTGTTTCTGCCAACGACGGACGACCAACCGACTAACGACCGCTCTTAAACTGTTCATCAATCTCCACCTGATATCCCGTCACCATCTTGTTTGTTTCATTCGCCATCCCGACGACCGCCATCAACTCCTTGAACATCGCATCGGTCATCCCTTTCTTCTGCGCTGAAACCGTGTGGGAAGCGATGCAGTAGTGGCATTGATTGGTAACGCTTACCGCAACATAAATCATCTCTTTGATCAGCGGATCCAGCGCCCCAGGGGCCATGATCTGTTTAATGTCTTCCCACGTGCGCTTCAGCGTGACCGGATCGTGCGCAATCGCCTTCCAGAAATTATTAACCCAGTCAGTCTTACGCGTCGCCATAATGTCGTCATAAACCGCCCGTACTTCCGGGCTGGCATCTTTATATTCAATTAATCCCAACGTCGCCATGAGTTCTCCCTCAGATCAGTTCACCACAGAGTCGCTCTTCGGCATCGCTCAGGGCAGGCTGCGACCCAGAGGAGGCAACCCCAAAAAAGCTGTCTCTGTGACGCCGTGGTGAATGAGTTTTTTAATTCGAGATGCAGCTACTTCGGCAGTTCTCCGCTCAGCAATTTCTCCAGCCCCGCCGCCGGACAGCGCACGCCCACATAGAACTGCCCAAACAGTGCATAGACGGCGCTGACGTGATCAAAGCGCATTTCGTAGATCAATTTCTTGAAGACCAGCGGATCGTCGGCGAACAGATCAACGCCCCACTCCCAATCGTCAAAACCAATCGATCCAGTAATAATCTGCTTGACCTCGCCCGCGTAGCGCCGGCCCACCAATCCGTGATCGCTCATCTGACGCGCCCGCTCTTCGATGGGTAGCGTATACCAATTCTTGTCCTCGCCTCGCCGTCGATCCATGGGATAAAAGCAAATGTATCGATTCGGCGGAATGTCTGGAAACAGGCGCGGATGCATCGCCTCGCGATGCCGATCAAGTTTGCATTCAATCTCAGCCTTCCACTGATCGGAGTGCGGCTGAATTCCCTGATCGGTGAGCTCCTTGTAAATCTTTAGCGTCGAATCGTAAAGTCCTAGTTCGATGATGGAAAGGTAAGAAGAGGTAGGCTCAAGATATTCGCTCAGCTGCAGTCCCGCGACCTTCAGCTCCGCCTGGTTAAGATCGGCAAACGATTTCCGGAAGTGCACCAGCATCAAATCGCCCTTGTGACCAATTAGCGAGAAAAGAGCGGATTGTCCGTCCTTATTCTTTTCCATTTCGCCAAGGGCGGCCCCGAATTCCTCGGCAATCTCATTTCGTTTTGCTTCTGGTAAAGCCCGCCACGCTGTCCACCGGAAACGCATCATCTGATGCAGTACGCTGTAACCTTCGGTAGTTAGTGGCACTTCGGGCATCTGTGCGGCAGTATTCTGCGGACGTACCGGTTGAGTCGAAGTAGCAGTCATTGGATTCTCTCGATGCGTGCTCATCTGGATTCAACATACATTGTACGCAAGACCTGCGGAGCCAGCGAGTCGACGGTTACAATCATGCTGGCGGGTTTTCAGAAGCCGAACTGAAGCTTTTCGTAGTGTACGGTTGTGTCCGTAGTAATTAATTCAAAACTGTCGCAACCCGCACGGTGTGGGCAAATGCAGCTACAAAGATCGATCCTGCGGAATACAATCGCAACGCTGAGCATCATCCTTGCCTTGGCCACTTCAGTCCCCGCACAGCAGAAGCGCCTCTGGGTGCTCCGCCCTTCCGGCGAAATGGCGGAGTACGATCCCGTAACCTTCGCTCCTAAATCAATAATAAAAGTTCCAGCAGACGTCCTTACTTCATCGCAAGGACTCTCAATTAATCGTCTCGGCCAAATGCTGTTTGCGCCTTCGGTATCACTTCCGCTCGCCGAAGACGATCTTCCAGCCGGTAAAACAATTTGGTTGTCGAACGGCCACACCGTAACCACGCTCACTCGCGATGTCTCCCGCGTCACCTCGACAGCCGGATCGAATCTAGCCATAACCGAGTCGGCCCCGACACCATTTCTTTCTGCCGATGGCGCGCATCTCTTCTGGTTTTCCAATCAAGCGCGCCGTTTGCAGCGCGATGGCGTTGATCTCTCCACCAAAAATACCTGGCAGGCTTGGCAAACCGATCTGGCCGGTGCGGGACGTCAAGATGTGGCATCGATCGCTTTACCCGATTGCCCGTGCCCGACCGGGGGCTGTGAAGAGACCTGCCCTTACGAAGAAACATGGGCTCCGGAAGGCGGAGTCGGGAAGTTTTTTCTGGTAACCCGCTTCGTCTCGTCAAAAACTCAGCCCGTCTACCAGGCAACTGCACTTTACGAAGAAGACTCCGGCAAATGGAGCGCGACGCCACTTCATCCGCCACTGCGACGCATCTTGGATGCCGCCGGTCCCGCGGCCATTCTCGAAGCGATTCCTGACACCGCCTGCTGCGGCTGGGAAAATCAAAGCGATGACCAAACATTGCTCCGCCTCCGGGAAGACAGTCTTACGGTTTTCGACGAACAGGTCGCTTACAAAAATCCTGACTACGACGTAAGCTTCTACACCGCAAACAGTAAGGTATCGCCCAATCTCGGGTCGGTAGCGATTACAATCGCCGCCACCGCCGCGTCGAACAAGCCGATTCAGCTATCGGAGGAGGGGCAAGCCAATCCCGAAGAATCGCAACGCATTCGCAAAGCTTTGCTCGATCTCCCGGCGGTCGAGGTGAAGAGCGTCGTCGACAATCCCCCGAGGCGCACCGCATTCCTTACGCATTGCACTCTGGTCGGCTGGGTCAGCGAGAAAGAAATTCTCATCGTCGAGGGGAATCTGCTTGTGGTCTATAACATCGCGAATGGATCTCGGCATAAATCGTCCATTCGGGTCGAGGATGCGGCACACGTCTTTCTTCGATAAATCGCAGACCCCGCAGCAGACCCCGTAAAAGTCCGGCTCGGGAGGTTTCTAGGTTAGAATTGAATCAGCAACGAAACTTTAAGGAGTCCACAAATGTATCCGGAAATAATGGTTATCCCGATGCGCGAAGAATTAACCCGTTTGGGTATCGAGGAACTGCGCACGCCTGACGCTGTCGATCAAGCTCTGACCGGCCCGGGAACAACCATGGTGGTCGTGAACTCCATCTGCGGATGCGCCGCCGGCCGCATGCGTCCCGCTGTCCGCATGGCTCTGGAAAAAGCCACTCATCCTGACCACGCCTTCACTGTATTCGCAGGCCAGGACCTCGAAGCCACCGAACGCGCCCGCGGATATTTCACAGGACAACCGTCATCCTCGCCCTCAATCGCGATTCTGCGCGACGGCCAACTCGTCTACATGATGCCCCGTCGTGACATTGAGTCTCGTGAAGCTGCCGCCATTGCCGCCGAGCTCAAAGCAGCATTAGATAAGTTTTGTGCGAGACCGGCCACAGTCTAGACATCTCGTGTAGTTTCGAGCGTCTCCAGATTGTTGCGGTTCAGAAGTGAGGATGTCATTCCGGGGAGCCGCACCGGCGACGAGAAACCTGCTGTCCTCCAGCGCAATTATTTCTTCGCCGCCCCGCCCATCATAAACGCCTTCACCACAATCCCGTTCGGCTGCACGCCCACCGGAATCATGGTTAACAGGGAATACTCCGTGGGCTCCAGCTTTCGCGGTGTACGCTTCTGGATCACGGTCACGTCACCCGCCTGCGTATCCAGCACCAGCAGATAATTTTCGTCCTGCGACAGCGCCAAGCCGTCCGGATGGCTCCCCACAGACAAGGTGGCGATTCTTCTACCCAGGTCAATGTCGTAAACCGCAACGCTGTTCGATCCGAAGTTGCTCGCGTACAGCCGCGAGCTGTCCCGCGTGACCAGGGCATGTGTCGGATGTTGTCCGATCAGGGTGCTGCTGCCGACTTCATTGGTCCCAGTCTCGATCATTGAGATGCTGTCCGAATCGAAATCGCACACGATCAGTTCGCCGCCATCGGGCTTCAGAGCAAGACTTACCGGGGTTCGCCCCACATCCATCAACGCAAGCACGTGGTCCCCCGTCAACTCGCCCGAAGTCCTCCCGCTTTCCAATGCGAGGGACGCCACCTGCGACGATCCCGAACATGCCACAAACGCTTTGCTCGAATCTGGCATGATCGCGATGTCTTCCGGTTGCTTGCAAACCGTGAGGGTTGAACGCACCCGCAGCAACTTCGCGTCAATTACAGAAACCGTGCTGTCTCCCCGATTCGAGACCACAACCGTCGATCCATCCCGCGAAACCCGCGCCAGCCCCGGCTCGGAGCCCACTCGCACGTTGCCGAGCACGACGCGCCTCTCCAAATCGATTACTGAAACGTTTGCCGACCCCGAGTTCGCCACATACGCGCGCTTGCCATCTTCCGAAACATCGATAAAGTAAGGCCGGCCATGCACCCCAATCGTGGCCACGACTGAATTTTTTTCGGCATCGATTACGCTGACGTTGTTCGATCCCGTGTTAACCACATAAATTTCATTTTTCTTGCCATTTGCCGCGATCCCGGTTGGCTCCGTGCCCACAGGAATCGTCTTCGCCAGTTCAAACGTCCGCAAATCAATCACGCTCACCGTATTGCTCTTGCCATTGCTGACGTAAGCATATTCGCGGTAGGCCGGTGCGTAAGCCGGCAACGCCCGCTCATGGAAATACCACCAGCCCACCCCGCACAATAAAGGGATCAGAACAATGATGAAAAGGAGTTTTCGCAAGATGATGGTGGCTTTCTGGAAGCAATAAGATTATCAGACAGAGTTCGAAACCCCGGTCGTCTAATGCGGCGAGGATGGCGGTATCGATGATGGTTGCGCTGAGGATTGAGCTTGCGTGTCCGGCGCTCTTGATGCGCCGCTCTTCAACGCGCTGTTCAATGCAGCCGCCGACTCGGCGGAGAGTTGAATCTCTCCACCCAGCACGGCGTTTAGTCTGCCTGGCCCACTCCCTTCAAACAGCAAGCGCCGGAGCGTGACGTTGCCTTGCGCGCCAGCGGGAAGCACTGCTTTGTAATCTGAGCCTCGAAGCACCGTGGAAAGAATCGACTCCGCGATTTTATCTCGCACTGTCTCTCCTAAAGAACCCGAGCGCAGCAACTCGCCGGTCAATCCTGCGGCCGCAATTCGATCGACTTTCGGGTCCAGCTGCAGACTGCCATCCCTTCCAACCGCGAGCGTGAGCTTTACCTCGATCGTGCCGTTGCCTTCGGCCATTTCGTTCACGGTGCTTCTCCCAAAGCACGCCCAGCGCTCATAGTGCAAATTCACCACAGCCAGGATTGCTGGCTCCGACGGAGTCAGCACCGCGGTCTGGATCGCGATCCGCTCGCCACATGGGTCCGACTTGTCGAGTTGTCCCCGCAAAACCTCGGTGATGTTTTGCTGCAAGTCCGACAGGTCCGTGATCAGTTCAAATTTGAATGTATTATCGCCGCCTTCTTTCGTCCCTTTCGAAATCGTCCCCGACGTCGTAACTGCAATCGGTTGGTTCTCGAAGTTGACCGAGCTTTTCACCGGCGCAATTCTGATCGCAGCATTCTCGCTGTCGCTCGTGATGCTCATATCTCTTCCGAGGCCGATCTGCTGAGTCTGGAAGCTGGTGAGCTTGATCTCAAGGCTTTTGGCGCTATCCGCGATCTGCGGCCCCGGCGCCTTCGTCTCCTCAAATTTACCGTCAAGCGCCTTGGCCTGTTGCGCTAACTCCGAATCTGCCTTGGTCAGGAGTCTGACCGGTTCTTTGAGGCCGGACTTTTGCCGATCGGAAAGTCCCTGCAGAAACATCTTGTTTCGATTTCGCGCGACTTCGAGCGCTTGTCCAAAGCTCTTATCGCACGTGGCAAGTTCAGAAGAGTTATTTTCTTTCGCGGCCGCTGCTAGAAGGGTCTGCAATTCCGTGCGCGCCACTTCGGTACTCTTCAACATCAAGTTGTAATCGACGATCTGTTGGCTAGTGGCCTGCATGGCCAGGGCTGCATGAAAATCTTTCAAATCGTCTTTCACGTCAAGGCCGGTCGCCTTGCCCCCTCCACTCAACCCGCCTCCGCCAGCCAGTCCGCCCCCGACGTGTCCGCCGCCTGCCCCATGCTGGGCAAGCATGTCGCACGGACAGGCCAGCAGCACTGCTGTAAGGACGAATGTCCCTACCCGGAATTGATCATTCTCGCCGCGAAACATTGCTCAGATCTCCAACAAGCAGTACACGCCGCGATGGATTCACGAAGGCGGCGGATGAAATTAAGGGCGCCATTCAATGGATTGAAGCGGCGGTCGACACGGACAGCGCAGGAAAGGATTAGCTTGGCGTATGTCGAAAGAAAAATCCAGAGACTTTACAGTTCTTTGCACAAGATGGAGAAGAAAAAACTTCACGATGAGCGGTCTAAGTATCTTTAGAGGGCGGATTACACCGGCTCGATCACTTTCAGTCCGCGTACCTGGCCAAAATGACGCTTGTTAAAAGTAGCTACCGTGCTACCACGTTCCAAGGCGGTGGCAGCCACGATAAGGTCATAAGCGCCGATCAACTTGCCGGAGGATTCCAGCGCAGCGCCGATTCGCGCGTGTACCAGTGCGGTCGTTTCGGTGTAGGGAATAATCGGCATTCCTTCCAGGACCAACCGCACATACCGTTCACGCTTCGCTCGGTGCGCGCCAGTCGCCCGCTCTACGCCGTGCCATAACTCTGCGATCGTGATGGCGGTAATTTCAAATTCGTCATCGGAATGAGCCGCCACCCAACCTTTGAGGTCGAAACTCTCCCTTTCGCCCCTGATGATGACGTCGGCATCGAGAATTATCGCCATCGGTTGGCCGGAGGCTTCAGGGCTTTGCGGGCTTTCCCCAAGTCGCGGCGCCAGGCCTTAGCCTCGCCCGCCGGCAAGTCGGCCTTGCTCAGCGCATCGGCCAGATCGCGACCCAAGCATACCTTCTCGCCGTTCGGTGCCAGCCGCGCAACCGGCGCGCCATTCTTGAGCAGAACGAACGTTACGTTCTGATAATGAACGCGGTTCACGCAATCGGCAAAATTGCGCGCCGCCTCAGTGACCGAAATGGCAGTCTCTTTCATAAAATCAGATTATCAGATTATACCAGAAAGAGGGCAACTTGCGCCCAGGGTGCCGTTGGTTTGCGCACTTAGAACGTGCCGAGCAGAAGAATAGCCATGCCAACGCTAACGAAGTTTTCAAACACTCGAAATCTTCCGTGAATACAACGCCTCTGTCCAAAATATAAGGAGCTCGACCATCTATTTCACCCCCACCGCCTCCCGAACCCCAATCCCAGGTACAGTCCTACCTACCACCGCCGCGATCTGCCGCACCTGCTTCATCAAGTCGTCAAACTGATCGGGAAACAACGACTGCGGACCATCCGACATCGCTTCATCGGGCTTGTTATGCACCTCCACCATCAATCCATCCGCGCCCACGGCAACCGCCGCGCGCGATAGGGGCGTAACTTTATTTCGTTTGCCGGTGCCATGGCTCGGATCGACAAAAATAGGCAGATGACTCAGACGCTGCACCGCCGGCACCAGGCTCAAGTCGAGCGTGTTGCGCGTGTGATCGGCAAACGTGCGAACGCCGCGCTCGCACAGCGCCACGTTGTAATTGCCTTCACTCAAAATATATTCCGCCGCCATCAGGAATTCTTCGAGCGTCGCCGACATGCCACGCTTCAGCAGTACCGGCTTCTTCGCCCGCCCGGCGCGCTTCAGCAACGAAAAATTCTGCATGTTCCTCGCCCCGATCTGGATCATGTCCGCATACTCTTCCACCAGATCAAGCGACTCATTATCAATCGCTTCCGTAATAATCTTCATCCCGTACTGCTGCCGGATCTCCGCCATGATCTTCAATCCTTCTTCGCCCAATCCCTGAAAAGAATAAGGAGAAGTCCGAGGCTTATAAGCTCCGCCACGAAAGAACTGCGCCCCCGCGCGATGCACTCGTTCCGCCACTGCAAACGCCTGTTCGCGGCTCTCAATTGCGCAGGGCCCCGCCACAATAGCCAACCCCGTGCCACCGATTGTGGCCTCCGTCCCCGCAAACCGTATGACAGTGTTGTCTTCTTTTAGATCGCGGCTCACCAGCTTGTAGGGCTTCGAAACCTTGATCACTTCCTGCACGCCCGGCATCTCTTCCAGCGTGCCCTGTTCCACCTCGCCCTTATTTCCAGTGATGCCAATCGCGGTGCGCTGTGCTCCTGGCATGGCGTGCGCGCGGTAACCCAATTTCTCGATTTTTTCGCAGACGCCCCGCACCTGCTCTTCAGTGGCATGCGCCTTCATGACAACTAACATAAATTTGTCCTATCCCTGCTCGTGTGAAAAGTCTGTGTTCGAAAGTTGCGTGGGAACGGGCACCTCTATAAGTTGCGTGGGAACGGGCACTCCTGCCCGTTCATGTCGAGCGAAGCTCGACTAGTTTTCCCCGCCACCAGCAAACATCAAGTCTACCTTCGCCCACTCCTGCACCGCAAACGAAGCATCCGCCCACCACTCTTGCCGTGACCGGCCAACATGACCGGCCACGAAAAGATCGCGTGATGACGGGCGACTCGCCGGTCCGGCTCGCGAAGCGAGCCCTTTATACTAACCTCATGCCACGCTCCCTCGCCCGCGAGCAAGATATACTCACTCGTCGAGCGCCAAAACGCCCGCCCCGCCTCACTTCCCGCCGTATCGGCATTCATACCTCCACCGCCGGAGGAATCCACAACGCCGCCGAGCGCGCTTACCGTATCGGATGCAATACGCTCCAGATTTTCTCTTCCAGCCCGCGCCAGTGGGCGCCCTACGAGCTCAGCAAGCCCTTGTGCGAGCAGATGCTCCAACTGCGGTCGCAATACAATCTCAAGCCGCTCGTCATCCACACCAATTATCTGGTGAACCTTGCCAGCACCAATGAACTATTCCTGAAGAAATCCATAGAAGCCTTCCGCGGTGAAGTCGAGCGTGCCCTCGCCGTATGCGCCGACTATCTTGTTCTTCATCCCGGCTCCTTTCGCGGAACGGATCGCGAAGCCGGTCTGCTGCAAACCGTCGCCGCCATCGCCGCCTCCACGCACGGCCTTGACCTCGCCCAAGCCGGCCTTACCATCCTCATCGAAAACACTGCCGGCTCTGAATTCTCTCTCGGCGGCAGCTTCGAACAAGTCGCCGAAGTCATCGACCGACTCCGTGGCATCGTCCCCATCGCCGCCTGTATCGATACCTGCCACACGCACGTCGCTGGTTACGACCTTGTCAGCGAAGAGGGCATTTACCAAACCCTGCAACATCTCGATGCCACCATTGGCTTGAACAACGTAAAAGTAATCCACTGCAATGACGCCAAAGCCGCCCGCGGATCCAAACTCGACCGCCATCAGCACATCGGGAAGGGAACGATCGGCATCCAGCCCTTCCGCATCCTGCTCAACGATCTCTGCCTTGCGCACGCCGCCTTCATCGCCGAAACGCCCATCGACAAGCCTGGCGACGATCGCCGAAACGTCGAAGCCCTCAAGAAGCTGGTCGCTTAGCGTCGTTATCCTTTACTTTGTGGCATCCTATTGCCCATGAGTACCATGTGTTCTCGAGGTCTCTCCCTGGCAACGATATTCTTCGCGATGCTGTCCAATTCCGTGTTTAACTCAGCCGCTCAGTCCAGCGAACCTCCCGACAGCCACGCCGTCGAGATCGCGATGAAGAACGTTATGTATCACTACACCGACCCCATTGCGGTCCATATCATTCACCTTCAGGGATACCTCACTCCTACCAAGCTCGGAGCCACCGTCGTCTTCGATGATAAAAACTCCTTCACTCTCGTACTCGCGTCCGCCGAGATTTCGATAAGCTGCAGCGCACTCGCGCAAGTCCTGAACGAAAATGTTTTTTCCGCGTCCGACGCTCCCCTTAAGAGTCTCAGCATCGAAAGCCAAAATAATCAGCTCACCATCAAAGGCACGCTTCCTCAGAAGGCCAACGTCACCTTCGAAACCGTGGGGACCGTTTCCGCCGATGCGGATGGCCGCATTCGCCTCCACTCCGACCACATCAAGGCCGCCCATCTTCCGGTCAAAGGCTTACTCGATCTGCTGGGCATCGACCTGCCCCGCCTGATCGATGTCCACAAAATTCGCGGCATCACCGTCGACAAAGATGACATCATCCTCGACCCGGAACAGATTCTTCCGCCGCCCTATATCCGCGGAAAAGTCACCGCTGTTCGTATTCAAGGCAACGAAATCATCCAGACATTCGGTTCCCCACAACCCTCGAACTTCGCCGCCAGGCAGCCCGGGAATTACATTGCGTTCCGCCACGGTGACATGCAATTCGGCAAGCTCACCATGCACGACGCCGATCTCATCATGATCGACATCGACCATCGAGACCCATTCGATTTTTTCCTCAATCACTATCAGGACCAACTCGTCGCCGGCTATACGAAAAGCACTCCACAGTACGGCCTCCGCACCTATACCCGCGATTACAACAAACTAAAAAAGCGGCCGACACCTCGCACCATCAAGCAGTCCAATAACAAATCAGTCCAATAACAAATAAGGTAGCGAAGGCCGCCTCGGCTGTCCCAGCGCGGCTCCGGCCTATGTGACGGCACTCTCCCCGCGACTCCGAAGCGACTGCGGCGCCTCGGCTGGTTTGTGTTAAACTTGTTAAACAATGCTCGGTATTCGCCTCGAACCCGAACTCGAAGAAAAGCTGGAATCTCTAGCCAAAGAAACCGGCCGCAGCAAAAGCTATTATGCCCGCGAGGCCATCCGCCAATATCTGGAAGACCGCGAAGACTATCTGAAGGGCATCGCTGCCTTGGAACGTCGCGAACCGACGATTACCCTCGCGGAGATGGAGCGGCGTCTTGGCTTGGCGGATTGAAATTACCCGCACGGCCGAAAAGCAAATTAAGAAACTGGATCGCGCGGCGCAGACTTCAATCGTGATTTTTTTGCGGAAACGATTAGAACCCTCTTCCGACCCTCGCCAATGGGGCAAAGCCCTCCAAGGTGAAAAGCGCGGACTGTGGCGCTACCGTGTCGGCGATGACCGCCTGATCTGCGATATCCAGGACGAACGCATCACCATCCTGATTCTTGAACTTGGACACCGGAAGGATGTTTACCGCTGAAGTGGACGCCGGGATTTCGTGCGCTGTCCCGCCTCATTGTAAAATCTAAGGTTTACCCGCGACCTCTCATCGCCCTATGTCACCGCAAGGAAAAATGCAGGAAGAAACGGAATCCGCCGGCAGCCGCCCCAACGACGAGCGCTACGATCCTCAGCGCGTAGAAACGAAATGGTTCACCCGCTGGCAGGCCGACGCCCAGCTCTACGCCGCTGACCGCGACTCGACCAAGAAAAAGTACTACGTTCTCGAAATGCTTCCGTACCCCTCCGGCGCGCTTCATATGGGCCATGTGCGCAACTACGCCATCGGCGATGCTCTCGCGCGTTACATGTGGATGAACGATTACAACGTCCTTCACCCCATGGGCTGGGATTCCTTCGGTTTGCCCGCGGAAAACGCCGCGATCCAAAACAACACGCCGCCGCGCCAGTGGACCCTCGGCAACATCGCCAAAATGAAGGCGCAGATGAAGCGCCTCGGCTTCGCCTATGACTGGTCCCGCGAAGTCACCACCTGCCTGCCCGATTACTACCGCTGGAACCAGTGGTTCTTTCTCAAGTTCTACGAGAAGGGTCTCGCCTATCGCAAGAAGAGCAGAGTCAACTGGTGCCCCAAGTGCGCAACAGTTCTCGCCAACGAACAAGTCCTCACCAACGGCTGCTGCTGGCGCCACGAAGACACGCTGGTCGAGCAGCGCGAGCTCGAACAGTGGTTCCTTCGCATTACCAAATATTCTGACGAGTTATTGTGCGATCTCGACAAACTCGACGGCTGGCCGGAAAAAGTCCGCACCATGCAACGCAACTGGATCGGCCGCAGCGAAGGCACGCTCATCGATTTCAAACTCGACTACGCCGAGAACCACGGCGGTTTCGGCCCCGCCGGTTCCACCATCACCGTCTTCACCACGCGCGTCGACACCATCTTCGGCGCGACTTCGGTCCAGCTCGCGCCGCAGCATCCTCTTATCGCCGATCTCGCTGCTTCCAACCCTGACCTCGCCACCAAAGTCGACGAACTCATCGCCGAGCAACGTAAAGCCAAAGAAGTTGGCGACATCGGCGAGATCGAAAAGCACGGCGTCTTCACTGGACGCTACGCCATCAATCCCTTCAACAAAGAAAAAGTCCCTATCTGGGTGGCGAACTATATCCTCATGGACTACGGCACCGGCGCCATCATGAGCGTGCCCGCGCACGATGAGCGCGATTACGAATTCGCCAAGAAATATAAACTCGAAATCCGTCTCGTGATCCTTCCTCTCGCCGACGACCCTGAAGAAACCATGGCCGAGCCCCAGCTTCCGTATGTCGGACACGATGGCATGCTCATCAACTCCGGCCCGTACGGCGGCCTCGCTTGCGCCGACGCCATCAAAAAAATGTCTGCCTTCGCCGAACAGAATGGCTTCGGCAAGGCCACCGTCACTTATCGCTTGAAAGATTGGGGAATCTCCCGCCAACGCTACTGGGGCACGCCGATCCCCATGCTCTATTGCGAAAAAGATGGCATCGTTCCCGTACCGGAAAAAGATTTGCCGGTGATCTTGCCCGAGGCCGTCGATATCGCCCACACGACCGGTTCCCCGCTTGGCAGTGTGCCCGAGTTCGTAAACGCGACTTGCCCTAAGTGCGGCGGTCCCGCGCGCCGCGAAACCGATACCATGGACACCTTCGTCGACTCCTCCTGGTATTTCTACCGCTACACTGACGCGCACAACGACCGCGCTCCCTTCGATTCCAAGATCGCGCAGTACTGGTTTCCCATCGACCAGTACATCGGCGGCGTCGAACACGCCATCCTGCACCTCATCTATTCTCGCTTCTGGACTAAGTTCATGCGCGACCTCGGCCTCATCACCAACGGCGAACCGGTCGAGCGCCTCTTCACGCAAGGTATGGTGATCAAAGACGGCGCGAAAATGTCGAAAAGCCTGGGCAACGTCGTCAGCCCCGACGAAATGGTCGCCCGCTACGGCGCCGACGCCGCGCGTCTTTATAGCCTCTTCGCCGCCCCACCCGATCGCGATCTCGACTGGCAGGATTCCGGCATCGAAGGCATTCGAAAGTTCTTGGGACGGATATACCGCGTCGTGACGGAACAGAACGAGGCATCCGTCGTCCCCAGCGAGTTACTCGTCGATAATAGACGCGGCCCTGCTGCTCGCACTCTTCAGCGAAAATTGCATCAGACGATTAAGCGGATTTCCGATGACTTCAACGGCCGCTGGCATTTCAATACGTCCATCTCAGCTCTCATGGAGCTTAACAATCTGCTCTCTGGAATGAGTCAGGATATCGCCGCGGGAAATATTCCGCCTGAGGATTTGACTGAAACGAAGAGGGTGATGGTTCTCCTCCTCGCGCCCTTCGCTCCCTATCTTGCTCACGAACTCTGGGAGACGCTCGGCGAAAAAGAAAACCTGCTCAAAGCTTCCTGGCCAAAATACGACGCTGCCCTTGCCAAAGAAGAAGAGCTCGAAATCCCCGTGCAGATCAATGGCAAACTGCGCAGCCGCGTCACCGTGCCAGCCGATTCTACCCAGGAGTTTGTTCTCGACCGCGCGCTCGCCGACGAAAAAGTCCAGGCTTTCGTTGCTGGCAAGCAGATCGTAAAGAAGATCTACGTCCCCGGAAAGCTGGTGAATATCGTCGTGAAGTAACACCGCAGCGGCAACAAAAAAGCAGGCCCGTCAGAGCCTGCTGAATGAAATTATCCGTTTTAAAAAGTGCTCCTTACTCGCCTCCTAACACCAAAGCGTCTGATTTATTATTAAATTCGATCTCGTCCAACGCTTTGCTATTGTCCTGCAGCGTCTTTGTTGTCACCGCGTCGTACGGCGAAGGCTGCCCGAGATTCTTGATTACGCCCTGAGTAGTAGCCACAGTTTTTCCATCCCGCAGGATTTCAATCTTTACGTCATTGGCTGTGCCAGTCCATTGGGCTTTGTAGCGTCCCGGTCCAAGTTCGGTCGAACCGACATGCACCGTCTCAGACAACGTGAAGCTTCCAGAATGATCATCCTTGGCAAACGCGCCCGCTGAGAGAATCAGCGTTACGATGGCAAAAGAGGCAAAGTATTTCAAAGACTTCATGTGATTTTCTCCTATCTCAGTGAGATGCTCACCGTCACCGCCGGTTGCAGATATCGTGTCGGAATTATGTAAAGTTTCTTTACGAATCTATAAACCCAAAATACAAAGTCACGACTTCGCACTGGCATATTTAAAGCCTGGGGTATCCTGATCATGAGCAAATATCAATGTCTCCCATCTCCCCCACTCTTGAAGGCTTCCGTGCTGCACTTCGTCGCCCATCGCTGACGTTCGCTGAGATCGCATGGCGCTGGACCGTCGGAGCCGTCGCATGGGCACTCCTTATTTTTTCCTTCATCCAATATCTCGACACTTTGCCCGTCACCCCCGCCGATGCAACTCTGCTCGGCACCCAACAGCCACTACTTGTCGGAAAAGCGATTTCCCATATTTTCCGCGGCAGCCTGAATCGCGCTGCGTTCACCCTCTTAGTCGCAGCGCTCGCGGTCGCTGTGCTCTGGATCGTCGCTGCCTCGCTCGGCCGCGCCGCCACAGTACGCGCCCTACTCGATCATTTCCGTAGAGACGGTGCTGGCGACTCTACGCCGATTTCCAGCTTCTTATATCTGCCCGCTCTTCGCTGCCTGCTCGCTCTCAATTTCCTGCGCGTCGCGCTGACGCTGGCCGCAATTCTCGCATTCATCGCAGCAGCGGTCATGGCAAGCTTCGCCTCTCCCGGCACTAACCCGCAGCCCACATTGGCGTTCGCGCTTTTTCTGCCGTTCGCCGCATTGATCTGCATCGTATGGCAAACCTTGAACTGGCTACTGTCGCTAGCCGCAATCTTCGCGGTTCGTGATGGCGAAGACCCATCGAGCGCGCTCACCGCCGCCGTCGCCTTCTCACGCGATTACGCCGGACCCGTCTTCGCCGTCAGCACCTGGACCGGGCTCGCTCACCTCGTCGCCATCGGTGTTGCCGGTACTGCCGTATCCCTGCCCCTTGCTTTCCTCCAGTTTGTTCCCGCGCGCCTGATCACCGCCGTCGTCGTTCTTGTGACCCTCGCCTACTTCGCGATCGTCGATTGGCTATATATCGCGCGCCTTGGCGGATACATTTGCATCACCGAAATACCAGAGGCTGTAGCGACCCATGCACCTTCACTCCTGCCTCCGTCGGCTGGCCAACCCTCTCCGCCGCAAACCGCAATCGACCGCGACGAGCCAATCCTCAGCGACCTTCCGAACCTTGCCCCGGAAACGTAGAGACTCAGGTCGCCACGTGGCTATGTGGGGACAGCCGCCCTCGGCTGTCCGTCGAGCGAAGCTCGATGGTTTCTTCTCAGCTCTCCGGAAACTGAGCCACTGCGAGGATTCACTTTCCCTTTACATGCCTCACCCAATTTGAGAAACTCATCCGTGGAAACCCAGTCCAGACCCACCCAGTCTCCCCTAAGCGAATCCATCGTCATCCTCGATTTCGGCGCGCAGTACACCCAACTCATCGCGCGGCGCATTCGCGAGCAAAATGTATTTTCCGTAGTGCTTCCTTGCACGGCCTCGCTGTCGGAGATAAAAAACTGCGCTCCCGTGGGCATAGTGCTTTCGGGGGCTCCATGGTCGGTCTACGACAAAGATGCTCCCCCTGCGGACCCGCGCATCTTCGAGCTTGGCTTTCCCGTGCTCGGCATCTGCTACGGCTTGCAATTTATGGTGCACACTCTGGGAGGAAAAGTTCGTCCCGCCGAGAAGCGGGAATACGGCCACGCGGAAGTTGACCTCATCGCGGAATCAAAACTGTTCCACGGATTGGCCAAGCGCCAACCCGTCTGGATGTCCCACGGTGACGAAGCGCTCGAACTTCCGCCGGGATTCGAGCTGACCGCGAAAACTTCGCATGCTGTAGCGGGAATCCAGAACGTCGCCAGGAACTGGTTCGCGGTGCAGTTCCACCCCGAAGTACATCACACAAAAAACGGTACGGAAATCCTCCGCAACTTTATTTTTAAGATCTGCGGCGCCAAGCCTTTGTGGACCCCGCAGCATTTCATCGATTCCACCATCGCGCAGGTCCGGCGGCAAGTGGGCACTGGACGCGCCATCTGCGCGCTTTCCGGCGGCGTTGATTCTTCTGTCGCCGCGGTCCTGGTCGATCGCGCCTTGCGCGACAAGAAAGGGAACTCGCGCCTCACCTGCATCTTCGTCAACAACGGCGTTCTCCGCAAAAACGAATTCGAGAAAGTTCAGAAGACTCTCCGCGACAATTTGGGCCTGCGCCTCGATGCCGTCGACGCCACCGATCGCTTCCTTAACAAGCTGAAAGGCGTCAGCGATCCGGAAAAGAAACGCAAAATTATCGGCAACGAATTCATTAAAGTATTCGAAAGGGAAGCTCGCCGCATCGAGAAAGTTGAAGGCAAAGTAAAGTGGCTGGTGCAGGGAACGCTCTATCCGGATGTCATCGAGTCACGCTCAGTGCGTGGCCCTTCGCAGGTCATCAAGTCGCATCACAACGTCGGCGGCCTGCCAGAAAAAATGAAGCTCAAGTTGATCGAGCCTCTCAAAGACTTGTTCAAAGATGAAGTTCGCAAGATCGGCCGCGACCTCGGCATGCCCGAAGAAATTCTGCAGCGCCAGCCTTTCCCCGGTCCTGGCCTCGCGGTTCGCGTCCTCGGTGAAGTCACCCCGGAACGCCTCGCCATTCTGCGCGAATGCGACGACATCGTCGTCACCGAAATCAAGAACGCCGGCCTCTACACTAAAATCTGGCAATCGTTCGCCGTGCTCCTGCCCGTAATGTCCGTCGGCGTCATGGGAGACATGCGCACCTACGCCTACACCTGCGCCGTCCGCGCTGTCAGTTCCGAGGACGGCATGACCGCCGACTGGGTCGCCCTCCCACACGAAGTTTTGAAGACAATTTCCACTCGCATTGTGAACGAAGTGAAAGGCGTGAACCGCGTCGTCTACGACATCACGTCCAAGCCCCCCGGAACGATCGAGTGGGAATAAATCAATTCTGCCGAAGTGCTGGCATCGGAAACGCAATGTTATACGTCTTCGCTCCGACTCCCGTTCCGCCTTCACAAGTATTCGGCGGGGTCGTGCACACCGACCGCGTACCCTGGCACTCAGCCGCCCAAAACATATAGCCGAGCATTCCGCGCGTGGTTCCAGCGCCGTTCGGTGCGACCGTCTCAACATAGCTTCCCGTGCTGTTTTGCAGCGATGAACTGAAGTTGACGCACTCCGGCGCAGGATTATTTCCGGTGACAAGGTACACGCTACCCGCAAACTTGGCAGGCGCCAGCGGCCTAATCGGAGGATTGTATTGCGGCTTGCCGTCAACGTGCTCCTGCCAATTTGACTCCGCTCCCGAAGTGCTCGCTTGCTTGTTCGGTACCATGGCGTTGGCATAATCCAACACTGGCGTCGAAGTGTTCAGCCAGTTGGGGGTCGCATACTGACATAGTCCAATCAGGTAGCGGTCTCCAGCGGCCAGGTCAATGGTCAGGCGCGCCGCCGGATTGGCTCCGGTCGCATCATACGGAAGCTGAGAGCGATACGCATTGATGAACGCCTGCAGCCCGCTGATATTCGGGCTGGAGCTGTTCTCATAATCAATTTCAAACCCCACGCCCAGACTCTTGGCCACCGCCGCCGCATTCAGGCCCAACTGCGTCGCGTTCTGCGAAAGCGCCTGATCCCAATAGGTCGTATAAGTAATGCCGCCCATCGACAACATCACCCGAATGTTGTGCGAGGTAAAATAGCTCACAACCGCCGAATTCATTCCAATCGGCACCCCATTCACCGTCTGTGAATCATTCGTTTTATTCAGCAGCTTAAGCGGCTGCACAAAACTGAGCACCACCAGATTCGCCGATGGAAGCCCCGATCCATCCCCGCGATCGATCATCCAGTGATTTTTCGTGTCGAAGTCGGTCATATCGCGCACACTCGCCCATGTGCAATAGTCGCTGCCGCAATGCCATGCGCCATAGATTTCAATTTGAGTCTGTGCGTTTGCGGAACGGCCAGCCAAAACCAAAGCTGCCCCAAGAGTAAGTAGGACCATCCATCTACGTGCCATGCGCACCCTTCTTCACGCGTTACTCGTAAGCTCGCGCTTTGTTTTTATTTCTAACTCCGACTCTCACGCAATCACCTGCCTTCGACCGACAGCGAAGAGCGCCCGCATCCTACTTCAATCCCCGAGAATGAACCCGCTATTTGTTTCAGTTCTTACGAAAACAGAACAAATAGAACGTATCGCGATCACCAAAGCAATCCGACGCCATTGATTCAAAAGAGGAACATCCTGAAGGTCACTGCAATTTATTTTCGCAGTGATTCCCCCTAGGACTGTGCTCGCGGTGTTTGGTTTCCGTAAATAGAACCGTCTTGGGAGTAAGTGCGGCTCCCACGTCCCCTCACCTTCGTAACAGGCATCGGCCTTTGAATCATTTAAACTGACAATGGGGCACGTATTCCAATTCGCTCGGGGGATCTGAGCTTCCTGCGAGGTGTGCGAACAGGCGAGGCCCTGCGTCGCGCAAAGACTCGCTCGACCTCATTTCTTCGATCTCAAACCTACAAATCTACCAACTCAAACAGGAGAGATTCTGATGGCACAGATTCTGATGGCTAAGGTTCTGAAGGATAAGATGCGACCTGCTATTTTGTTCGCGGTTGGGTTTTTTCTTTTGCTGGGAACCCTTGCGGCCCAGGGGCCTGATCGCGACGACGGGCAATTCGTAATTCTCAACGCGCAATATGGTACTGAGCAACGCCATGTCGATGTCACCCACCGCTTGCAGGACCTCGCACGTCACGGCCGGCAGTTCCAGGTGGAGTTCAACACCATCAAGGCGGATCCCGCTCGCGGACAGGCGAAAATGCTGCGCGTTTATGCGCGCGGTCCGAACGGCCGCGAACGTGTCTTCGATTACCCGGATGGCAGCCTCTTTGACGGATCGCGCTTCCAGGGCTGGGAACGCGCCGACTGGGGCGAGCAGCACTGGAATGGCGGATGGAACGGCCATGAAAATCATGACGCCGATCATGACGCCGATCGCCACGACTTCCGAGACGATCACGATCGCAGGGACGATCACGACCGCGGCGAGTTTCTGATTCTCGCCGCCCAGTACGGCACCGAGCGCAACCACGTCGACGTCACCCACCGCCTGAAAGAGCTGGCTCGCCACGACGTCAAGTTCGTCATGGGCAACAACACTTTCGGCGTCGATCCCGATTACGGCCGCCGCAAAGTGCTCCGCATTTATGCCCGCGGTCCCAACGGACGCGAACGCATGTTCGAATACCCCGAAGGCAGTTGGATCGATGGCTCTCAGTTCCGCGGTTGGGGCTCCGGAGAATGGGGCAGCGACAACGACCACTGGAGCGGACGCTGGAACGTCGAAGACCGCGAAGAACACGAAGAGCACGAGCACCACGACAATCACTAACCGCCAGCGGCGGGTGCGCCCAACTCTGATCAAGAGCGGGCGCCCCCGCCAGCTGCCCCTTGACCTTGATTCTGATTTCAGTCGAGTTGAAAACGAACGGTCACTTGAGTTGGTCGCCTAAATTCCCTTATAAGGCTTATATGGAGCCTCGGCCTCAGGTTTCTTCGGGTAAGGCTTATACGGAGCCTCGGGAACCGCTGGCTTTCCGTACGGTATATAAGGAATCTCAGCCGTCTCCGGCTTCCTCGCATAAGGCTCATAGGGAGCGTCCGGCACCACCGCCTTTTCGTACGGCCTATAAGGAGTCTCAGGCAGCGGCGGCTGCTTAGCGCGCTCCGAGTCCAGAGGCGCCCCAGGGTGAGCCACTGGCGGTTCCCCGGAATTCTCCAACCTGTACGTATTCAACCTGGGCACGTTCAACATAGGCAACGCCCGATCTGGAGTCCTGATGCGGACTCGTTGAAAAATCTAGTCTTGACGTAGTGATGATGCGCTCTTCCTGCTTCTCTTGATGATCACAATTGCTCGTTTCTGAACATAAGCTAAGTCTAGGGATGGCCCCAGTCCTTCCTGCAAATTTCACCAACCCCCCCGTCACGATCCGCGCCTGAAATCTTGTCAAGAGCAAAACCTGAAGGGGCAACGACGGGGTCAAAGTCAAAATCAACGTCAAAGGCGTCGGACAGGAGTGTCCGACCCACACGGGCAAGGTCAAAATCAAAGTAGGGACGGACGCATTCGTCCGTCCGCCTTTGACTTGACTTTGATTTTGATTTTCACCGGGAAGGACACCGCTTCAGCCGTGCCACGAACGCATACCCGATGGGGCTTATGCAGAAGGACAAAAGTCGTGTCGTCGGCATCACTACCGGAGTGAGATAGCGAAGGCTGGCCTTTACGCCTATGGAAGGCCAGCCCCGCGCAACTTTATCGACGTACTAATTTCCGTCGCAGAAAGCTCCCCATTCCGCACAATCCGGTTCCGAGTAATACCAGACCTCCAGGTTCCGGCGTCGTCGTCATACTCCCGCTCAGCACGCTGCTTTCCTGAAGAGAATAGTAGCCAGAATAGTTGTAGGTCCCGTAAACCCCAGGCGTGCCCAGAGTCTCGGTGAAGAACCACGTCTTGCCCCCCGGCCCGGAGAAGTTCCCGCTGAAGACATCCGTTTTCGAGTTGAAGGTCCAGTTTCCCGAGGCCTCGTACCAACCTCCGTCGAAGTAGACGTAGTCCTGGGCGAATTTGGTGATTGACCCCGTCGTGGTCCCTCCCCAAGCCTCGAAGTAGTCGTACCCGCTGCTCGTATAGTTGGCGGTCTCAACCAGGCCAATGCCGGTGCCGTAGGACGGCGTATAGGGGCTGCCGGTTGGGAAGCTGTAGATGTAGGAGTAGGAGTTAGATCCCGAAGGGACCAGGTTAACTGAGTCGGCGGACGCCGGCAGAGCGGCGTACGTGAAAGCCAGGACCGCCACCAAAATGGCAAAGCGCTTCATCTGTTTTTTCCCTCCAAGGAAGCCCTAGTTTGCAGCAACCAGCGTCCAATGAGAATGGCTCAACTGTGGCTGGCACAGCCGTAACGTCACTAAAGTTCCGCGGGGCAGGGCGATGATTCTACTGCTGCCTTTGACGTTGCCCGTGTGGGTCGGACACTCCTGTCCGACGCCTTTGACTTTCATCTTGATCATGACGTTGCTCATGATTCAGATTCTGATCGGTAAGGGCACGGCTTTAGCCGCCGAGGGGACAAGAACGTCTTATCGAAGCATAAAAAGGGATCTCATTCCGAATCGGGCGGAAAGCCCGGTGAGAGCCTGCCCTGAGCGAAGCCGAAGGGAACCTGCTTGGATTTGCACTGTCATCCTGAGGAAGCGGAGTCGCCCGCGAAGCGCGCGACTCCCAACGAAGGACCTATGCAACTCGCGTGCAGCGTACCAGCCGACGCGATTTGTCCCGTGAAAATGGGGAACGTCCCGTCTGTCCCCACATTTTCACATCGTAGCTGTGGAAATATTTGGAGTGGGCAGGACTAGTCTTTCCTGCCAATTCTCACTGTGGGTGCCCCGTCCTTGTCCCTCCGTTCTTTGGAGGGGCAGGGCGGGGACTTTGACTTCGACGTTAAAGATACTGCGGGAGGTATGAGGTTTTCGATGGAGCGGAAGGGTGGGCCAGCACCCTAAGCCTCTACTTCTGCCCCGCTTTCTTCTCCGCCTGCTTCCGCGCCTGCACCGTCCAGGGCGGGACGATTCCATTTTCGCGCGCATAAGCTACCACCTGGCCAAGATGCTCGTGCGCGTCCGCAACCAGAATGTAGATTACGTCCCCTTCATTCGCCTGAGGGCCCAGCTTCGGTAGCGGCTTTGCGAAATCGGCATTGCTGATACCGTGAATGGTCCTCTCACTGAACGCCCACGATTTGTTCAGCTCGGCGATGATGCGAGCCTTGTCGGTTGTCGATTTCTCAAATGTTTTTCCGTCAAAGCCCTCCGGCTTCGGCGCTCCCATCAATCCCAGAATGCCGTAGCGTTCGCCCGCCACGTGCAAAAATACTTCTGCAAAGGAACGCGAGTCCGCTGAAGGGCGCCAGGTAAACTTATCTGCGGGAACCGCATCGGCAAGTTCGACAAATTTCTTTTGCACCGCTTCAAGATCGACTAGCGACTGCGCTTTCATGTCATAACTTGGAGCGGTGTGGTCCGCCGCGCTTGCAGCTTCCGAATTCTGTTCCGCTCTCGGCTTCGCCCAGGCGCTCAGGCTGACCGCCAAAAATACCGCTGTCCACAAAAGTCGGTTCATATTCGATCTCCTCTCGAGCCGGTTGTCCCTTAGACGAGCCTCGAACGAAATCGTTTTATTGACACTTGATTCAGGTGTACCGACGATCAAATCGGGTGCCCCGCCCTTGTCCCTGCGTCTTTTGCGGGGACAGGGCGGGGACTTTGCGCAGGTTTCCGGAAGTAGGGTTCACGCTGCTAATACCCCGATATCATCGTCCGAGGTACCCACCCTTCGAAAATCGCGAGGGGTAGGGGACAGCCTTCGGTCGTGGTAGCGCAAAGGTGGGTCAGCCCACCGCCCGTGAGTCCGTTTGGGTACAATGGCTTGCCGCCTTTCAGAGGGAGCGGCATCAATGTTCATCGAACGCGTCAGAGCGTGGAATTTCAAGAACTTCGAGGAACTGGATCTCGAACTTAAGGAGTTCAACGTCATTGTCGGGGCGAATGCCTCCGGGAAATCAAATACATTGGAGCTTATAAAGTTCATCCGTGACGTCGCATCGGCGGGCCTCGATAACGCAATATCGCTTCAGGGAGGCGCGAAATATTTCACCAACATCAGGGCGGGTCTCAGTCGCAATTTCCGCCTACAGATTCTGACGAAACCCTCGCCCGAAGAGCGCATCGCGCATATCATACCGAGGGTCCAAGCCGCCACACCCGGCTCCCCGGAGTCGGGGGGCCTCATCAAATTCGGGCCGTTCTGGCAGCTGCGAGCCGAAATCGAGAGTCTGACCTACACACTAGGCATTCACTTCGGAACCGATGCCGACTTTGAGATCGTCGAGGACGAAGTTGAAGTTAAAGCAGATTTCTCGCAAGAAACGGTGCGGGGTGAGGTGGGCACAGCTTACGGCAAAGGATCTCTCCGCTTCCGCAACCTGCGTGGAAAACTCGAAATTGAACCGTCGTTGCCCCCGGGAGCACCGGGTCGACCGGAGGACTTCGGCCAACTTATAACAGGACAGCTGCCTCCCAAGAAGACGATCTCTTTGGAACTACCGCTCTACTTTTTTGTGCCGACGGATGTGTATACAGAAACGGTTTTCAAAGATATCGAGGTCTTCGATATCGACCCGAAGTCTCCGAAGTTTGGAGTCCGAGTAGCAGCCAAAGCCGACCTTGAGGACGACGGTGAGAATCTGGCCCTAGTGCTCAAGACGATCTTGGAGGACGAGAAGTCAAAAAGGATGCTTTCTAACTTGCTGAGGGACCTTCTGCCCTTCGTGGGAGATCTCACAGTGGAGCCCTTCGCTGACCGTACGTTCCTATTTAGGCTTCAGGAAGCATTTTTCCCGGAAGAATACCTGCCGGCGTCTCTGCTTTCAGACGGCACGATAAATATTACGGCATTAATCGTTGCTCTCTACTTCGGGCGCCACTCCCTTGTGGCCTTCGAGGAACCCGAGCGCAATTTGCACCCGTCGCTCATCGCAAAGGTGATGCAGATGTTTAGGGACGCCTCGCGCTACAAACAAATAATTATCACCACCCACAGTCCTGAGGTTGTTCGGCACACCGATCTTGGGGATCTGATCCTCGTTGCGCGGGACCGACGTGGCTTCTCCACGCTCTCCAGACCCGGGGAGAAGGAGAGGGTCAGGGCATTTCTGAAGAACGAAATCGGGATTGAGGACCTGTACCTGAAGAACATGCTGGAGCGCTGAACGAATGCCTTTTAGTCAGATGTTCGTGTGGGTCGAGGGGCCGGACGATCAGAGATTTGTCGAAACAATACTGCTTCCCGCCATGCAAGAGCAATATGACTTCGTCGAGATAGTGCCGTATGCTGGTATGACGAAAGACAAGGCGATAAAGTGGCTCGAAAGCATTCGAGCTATGGAGAACACGGAGTACGTCTTTCTGGCGGACAGGGATCGATCCCCCTGCGTGTCGCAAAAAAAAGCCGATCTCACTCGAAAAATCAAATCGCTGCAGGCGAACCGGATTTCCGTCGTCGTCGAGGAGATCGAGGGGTGGTACCTAGCAGGCCTGACCGCCCTCGGGCGAGCGAGCTTGGAGATCCCCGAGATCGCGAATACCGACAACGTCAACAAAGAGGCATTCGACTTGCATCGCGCGGAAGAGTTCGATTCACGGGTCGACTGGATGATCGAAATGCTACGGTTTTATTCTTTAGAGGAAGGTACTGCGCGAAACTCATCATTGCGGTACTTCACGGAGAAGTTTCTTCCCGGTGCGGCTCAGTATTAATGTTTCGGGTGCAGCTTCTTCGCCTTTACCCCTCCGCCCCCCGCATGCTATCCTCACTACTGTCACCAAGATAAATCGAAACTAGAACAGGAGTGCACCAGGCGAGTGTTAGCCAGAGAGCAAAAGAAATCCGTAATTGACCAGTATCAGACGCACGCGACTGACACGGGGAGTCCCGAGGTTCAGATCGCCATCATTAGTGAACGCATTGGCCAATTGACGGATCACTTCAAAGCGCACCAGAAGGACCACGGCTCGCGCCGCGGCCTGCTCATGCTGGTCAGCAAGCGGCGTCGCTTGCTCGACTACCTCAAGAGATACGATTCCGAGCGTTATAAAACCGTCATCGGGAAACTCGGCATCCGCAAGTAAATCCAGGAAAGTATCCTGATCATTCTGGAACTGGATTCCAGGCAGGAACTTTCCTGAACCGATTCTCTGAGAACCGCCGCCTTCCTCTCGAAGCCGGAACAACATTGAGCCAATTCCAATGTGCGCACATACGGGCATTCAGCTCTCATGGCATCCATTCTTCCATGAACGCGCCTACCTATCCGCCAACTGTCAGGCAACCCGCACCTTTTGCAGGACGCAACCAGGAAAGCGCGACCGCTCTCCTGATCACACGAAGTGATCACAACATAAGGATGAAAAATGAAACCAGAAGTTAGCACTGTGACCGTCGACCTAGCCGGCGGCAAGCAACTCTCGTTCGAAACCGGAAAACTGGCCAAGCAGGCCCACGGCGCCGCCGTTGTAAGAATGGGCGACAACGTCGTCCTCGCCACCGCCACCTCGAACCCCGACCCGCGCGAAGGCATTGATTTCTTTCCCCTCACCGTCGACTACCGCGAATACACCTACGCCGGCGGACGTTTCCCCGGCGGCTTCATCAAACGCGAAGGCCGCATGAGCGAACGCGAAGTCCTCACCAGCCGCCAGATCGATCGTCCGGTGCGCCCGATGTTTGCCGAAGGCTTCAAGTGCGAGACGCAGGTCATCGCCTTCGTGCTCTCCGCCGATGCAAGCAATGATCCCGACGTGCTCGGCATCAACGCCGCCTCGTGCGCGCTCACAATTTCCGATATCCCGTTCCTCGGACCGCTCGGCGCGGTGCGCGTCGGCCAGGTTGGTGGACAGTTCGTCATCAATCCCACATACGACGAAATGCGCGAAAGCATTCTGAACATCATGGTCGTCGGAACCTCCGATGGCATTGTGATGATCGAGTCGGGCGCGAAAGAAGTCAGCGAAGAAGTCGTGGTTGACGCCATTGAATTCGCCCACACCGAAATCAAAAAGATTTGCGCCGCCATCAACGATCTGCGCAGCAAGGTTGGCAAAAAGAAGAGGGAAGTCACTCCTCCGGAATTCGACCAGAAATATTACGATCAGCTGAAGAAAAAAGTCGGGGCGCAATTATCCGACGCGCTCGACACCAAGAAACATCCGAAAGCCGAAAGCTATGCGGCGGTAAAAGAAATCAAGAAGAAGCTGCAAGCGGAAATTCCCGAAGACGACGAAGAAGCCCTGGCGAAACTGAAAACCTATTACGAAACTCTGCGCGAACGCATCTTCCGCGAAGAAGTTCTGGAAAAGAAACGCCGCCCCGATGCCCGAGCCTTCGACGAAGTCCGCGACATCTGGATCGAAGCCGGTATCCTGCCGCGCACCCACGGCAGCGCCATCTTCACCCGCGGCGAAACCCAGGCTCTGGTCACCACAACCCTCGGCACCAGCGACGACATGCAGCGCCTCGAAGGCTTCGAAGGCGAAGCCAAAAAACGCTTCATGCTCCATTACAATTTCCCGCCGTTCTCGGTTGGAGAGGTTGGATTTATGCGGGGCGCGGGTCGGCGTGAGATTGGGCACGGGGCTTTAGCCGAGCGGGCGATTTCTGGCGTACTGCCTTCGGAAGAGTCGTGGCCTTATGCGATGCGCGTGGTTTCGGACATTCTGGAGTCGAACGGGTCGTCGTCGATGGCGACAGTTTGCGGTGCGTCGTTGTCGTTGATGGATGCGGGCGTTCCGTTGAAGGCTCCGGTTGCGGGAGTTGCGATGGGGCTGGTGAAAGAAGGCGAGCAGTACGCGATCCTCACCGACATTGCGGGCGCGGAAGATCATTACGGCGACATGGATTTCAAAGTTGCCGGAACGAAAGATGGAATTACCGCGTTGCAGATGGATATTAAAGTTGCCGGCATCACTTCGCAGATTATGCGCGAGGCGCTGGCTCAGGCGAAGCGCGGACGGTTGCACATTCTCGGCAAGATGGAAGAAGTGATCACTGCGGGACGCGAGAAGATTTCTGATTTCGCTCCGCGCTTCTACACCGTGCAGATTCCGGTCGACAAGATTCGCGACCTGATCGGGCCGGGCGGAAAAATGATTCGTTCGATCGTCGAGCAGACCGGAGTGAAGATCGATGTGGAAGATTCCGGGCTGGTGAAAGTTGCGTCGAGCGATCAGGCGTCGGCGGCGAAGGCGCTGCAAATCATCGGCGATCTGACGGCGACGGCAGAAGTCGGGAAAACATACTTGGGAAAGGTGACGCGCCTCGCGGATTTCGGCGCGTTTGTCGAGATCATTCCCGGCACCGACGGATTGCTGCACATCAGCGAAGTGGCGGAGCATCGCATTGGTGACATCCGCGACGAGTTGAAAGAAGGCGATCAGGTGCTGGTGAAAGTGCTGGCGGTCGAAGGCAACCGCATCCGTCTGTCGCGCAAAGCGATTTTGAAAGAGCAGCGCGCGAAGATGGGCGGCGGAGAAGTTGCTCCTGAGTCGGGCGACGGCGGCGGAGAGATGGTTTCCGCTCCGCAGCACGAACGCGCTCCGATGACGGGCGCGCTGGTGATTGAAGGCGGCGGAGATTTTCCTGACGAAGCGGAGAGCGAACCGAACTTCAATCGTGACGGCGCACCGGTGGCCAGCACTGACCGTCCGCGTGGGGATCGTCCCCCGGGCGGAGATCGTGGAGGACGGGGTGGCCGGCCCGGTGGCGGCGGACGAGATCGTGGACGCGGCGGGCGCGGTGGACGTCCCGGTGGTGGCGGCGGGCGCGATCGCGGACGCGGCGGGCCGGGCGGGGGAAGACACTAAGAATCTTTGCCACGGATTTCACGGATTCACACGGATAAAAACTTAAGAACGAACGAGGAAGCCACGATTTTATAATCGTGGCCTTTTCGTTTGCGGGCTTACGAGTTGTAGCCGGGGCCGCGGGGGAAACCGCATTCTTTCCAGAGCTTCTCCCAATTCCACATTGCGGACGTTACCTTGGGCGGCAACGGGTATCCGAGTTGATGCGCGAGCATGCACACCTGCCCGCGATGGTGGGCTTCGTGAGAAAGCATGTAGCACAGCATCTCCACGCCGGCCGGCCAGGGGCGCGCCCAGGCGTCTCTGCGAAAATTTGTGACGCGGGTCTCGTTCTTAGAACCGGCCTTACTACCTCCCAGCGCTTCGGCGAGCATCTCCGCGCAACGAGCGGCGCTCTCGGCCAATGCCGCGCGGGCCTGCTGCGGCGTGCAGTGGGTGCGGTTGAGTTGTGTTGGAATCTTTAAATGCGGAGCGGTGAGCCTGACCCACTTGCAGCGGACATTGTGCATGTGCGTGAAGATCGCGGCGATAGTGCGGGTGCGGGGGGTGCCGGGCGGTTTGGCTGTCCAGATTTCAGGGTGAAGATGTTCGATAAGAAGCTGGTTTATACGGTCGTTGGCGGCGAAGGTTTGGAGGGCGGTTCGGGCGGGCTGAATGTGAGCGTCGCGATGAGAAGTCACGGGTCGCTAGTCCTCGGTCTATGATACTTCTGAGGTGTCGGATGTCTGCACGGAGAATTGCGGGATGTCCCGATTTTCCCGTCCCCGGGTTTCCGCGAATTTCGGAGGTGCATCACTGATGGGCTGGGGACAAATTGAAAGTGGCGGAGATGATCGAGATCAAGCGGGCAAAATATGCTCGGTGCTGCGGTGGAAGATCCACAGTGCTTTGAGTGCGGGATACAGCGCGCTCTGTAGTCGCGGTGCAGGGGATTCCGTAGCTGCGGACCGAGTTTATTTTCTTAGTGACGATAAGGCTTGCAGATAGAACGATTCTGCGGCGTGCTGAATATTGGCGGTCAAGCAGAAACGTTTGGCAAGGTGGTTGCTGAGACTGATCGGACGAGAAACTGCGTCTACCAATTTTTCGGGAGGATTTCATGAAGAAGCAAATTCAGTCCCTGTGGTTCGTCAGCGCTGTAGCTGTGGTTCTGAGCGTAGGCTCGCTTAGCGCGCAAAGCACGGCTCCAACTCAAATTCCGGATGCACAATCGCAATCGACTCAGACCCCGGCGCCCGAAGCGCAGCCGACGCAGGAAGGCCGGTCGAGCCAGACGCCTGAGGCGCAGCAGAGTCAAACTCAGGCACCTGATACGCAATCTCAACCGGCGCCTTCGCAAGCGCAGCCGAGCCAGCGCCCGGACGCGAGCGAACAGGGAACTTCCGGTTCGTCTTCCGGTTCGTCCGCACAGTCGGCAGCCGCGCAGAGCTTTAGCGGAACCGTGGTGAAGTCCGGCGACAAGTATGTGCTCAAGGACGAAGCCAGCGGCAATACGTATGACATCGACCACCAGGACGAAGTGCAGAAATTCGAAGGCAAGCGAGTGAAAGTGCACGGCACGTTGGACGCCAACCGCAAGATGATCCACGTGCAATAAGCCGAGTTCAAGCCGCGCGAAGAGTGACGGGAATCTTTCGCGGTGTTAATCACGCGGGCTGAAAGGAAAGGGCTGCGGCACAGGCCGCGGCCCTTTCGTGTTGAGTGCGAGTCCGGTGCGTGAATTTGCTGGTGCGGAATTTTAAGGTTTGGCGCAGCAACCGCAAGACCCGCGCACCGCGAGGATTGTAGGAGCAGCGAATGGGCTCAGCGCGCCCCTTCGGCAGACCAGACGCCTACGCAGTCGTCGTCCAGATCAAGGCCCCAGAAACAGAAGTCCCGGGCAACGAACTTGATGCCGATTTGGATTTCTCCTGGAGCGAGTTTGCGCGACCACATAACACGGCAATGAACGCGAGTGTGTTTGCGTTGGAGAATGAGCGCGCTGCCGGGCTGCATGCCTTCGCGCAGAGCGCCGATTCTGGCTCCGGAAGGGCTGATGTCCAGGGTGTGTACGAGAAGGCCGGCTGAGTGCGACGGTTCCTGCAACGGTTCCTGAGGAACCCTGAGTCCAACCACCATTTTGGTTCTTTTGGAGCAGCGATTATCGAGCGCTTTTTTATCTGTTTTTCTTAGCATTCCAGCAGGCACCCATCTTGGCCATTCTGGAGACTAACAGTTTGAGAATGGTGGGCGGAATGGCACTGCTTACTGGTTACTTCCGTTCAAGAGGCGTGTTTTGGGGAATGCTGTCGTCTAAAGCTTCATGGGCAGGCTGTACTGCGAGGCAATGAGTTGCCATCCTGCGCTGTTCTTCATCCAGACATCGGTGAGCCGGTCGCGATAGTCGTAAGGCTTTCCGTGGGACTCGCCTCGTTCGTGATAGGCCCCAGTCACAACCGCGATGTTGCCGTGCATGCGAATATTGAGTTCCGACGTTTCGGCGATTTCCACCTGCAACGCTCCTGCATTAAAGCTGATGAATCCGACCTTGCCGTAAGTGCTGCCGTCCTCAACGGTGATGACGAAGTCCTCCGCCAGCAGCGATGAGAGCGAGGCGATTTGGCGGTGCTTGTAGGCGTCTACCCATTTCGATTCCAGCGCGCGGACGGTCTCGGCGTCAGATTTTTCTTGGGCCATCGCACCAATGGGAAAGCAAGCAAGCAGGCAGAAAACCAGGGTCGAAAATATCCGAGCGCGCATAGTTTTATGTTGCATGGGCGATTGAGTTGGGACAAGTCCTTGTTCTGAGTCCCATTAAGTTTGTTCCGGATGAGTCGGCGGCAGTTCCGAAGCTGTGCGAGACGGTGGCTACGCAGAAGAGTGCAATTGTGTGAGCCGGGATGGCGGAACTGGCAGACGCAGCGGACTCAAAAGCGGACATAACTGCCGACGAGTGTCGAGGTGATTGAGAGATACTACGCGGCGCACATCAAGACCTCAAGACATATTTTGATGACCTCGCCCGACGCCACTGCGATCGACGTCATGCGGCCTAAGAAGAACAAGAAAGGCAAGAAGCGATCCGGAACACTCAGGCGTCGCCGCAACCTCCAGATGAGCAAACGGATGTGTAAAATCGGGCGAGGTGCTCTATCATGTGTAAGGCAGCCGCGCGCGGGCGTGGCGGAATGGCATACGCAGCGGACTTAAGGAAAACTTGAGTGCTCGCCTGGGAAACCGGCGATGCAGAACTGCTCAAAGTCGGGGAAACCTCAAAATGGCAATCCCGAGCCAAGCCCGGAGAAATCCCAGCCGGGAAGGTGTAGAGACTAGACGGGCAGCACCTAAGCTTCGGAGCCTCCGGGGGAGGGTGAAGGGATAGTCCAGACCGCAAACCTGGCGTGGGCTCAAAAGCCACGTCCGGGCGGTGAAAGCCGTAGACGGTATGAAAATCCGCAGGGCTTAAACGGCCCATGAGGGTTCAAGTCCCTCCGCCCGCACCATTATTTCTATCCGCAATAGCTTCCAGCGAAGAGTTTTCTCAGCGCCTAAAAGACAACGTGAAACATAAAGGGATCAATCGAAGCCTGAACTTCACTCTTGGCATCTGCGCTTAAAAGCACATGCTTAGTGAGATCTACATTTCGATCCGTTGGCGACCGATTTAGAACCGAGACCGGAACTCGTCTGCCGCCAGGTGTCAGTACCCTTAGCTAAAGTCCTGTGACGAACCGCCGATAATTAAGAGGAAGCGAACCTCAAGAAGAGGGGCATCGCTTCGCGGAGATCAATATAGCTTTATGTCTATACGTGCACTCATCGTAGACGATTCCTCGGTCATGCGAAAGATCGTGGAACGTTCCCTCCGGCAAGCCGGCATTGACTTGAGCGAAGTATTTCAGGCCGGCAACGGGGCCGAGGCGCTCGGGGTTCTTAAAGAGAGCACGGTCGATCTAATCCTTTGCGACATCAATATGCCGGTGATGGACGGGCTTGAATTCGTCAAGCAGCTTCCGGCAGTCGAGAACGCGAAGGGCGTTCCAGTCGTGATGATTACAACCGAGGGCAGCGAGGCTCATGTGGTGCAAGCGCTCTCCGCCGGCGCGCGGGGCTATATTCGCAAACCGTTCACGCCCGAGCAGGTGAAGGAGCATGTCCTCCCGGTCCTGGCAGGTAAATCATGAAGTCTGTAAGCGAACTGCTCGCTGCCGACGGCAGCCACGAGAACTGGATTCCCCTGCTGGACACAGCAGCGAAGGAAGTCTTCGAGCTCATGCTGGGTTGTCAATTGACCGCGGCGGCAACGACAGAAGAGATAAACATGGATGTTACTGCCATGGTTGGATTGGCGGGGCAACTGTGCGGCGTGCTCAGCGTCCGCTGTGACCAGAAGGCGGCTACGCTCATGACCTCCAAGATGCTGGGAGTAGCACTGGACAAGGTCGGTCGAGAGGTGGCGGACGCGCTTGGCGAAGTGTGCAACATGGTGGCCGGCAACTTTAAAAACAAAATCGCCGGCTTGGCGGAAGGCTGCCTGCTTTCTCCTCCCACCGTAATCACCGGTAGCGACTACAATCTACACTGCATGGCAGATTCTCCGGCGATTGAGATCAGGATGCTGTTTGAGAGCATGCCCATCGCCATCTCGCTCCAAATCCACAGTTAAGAACGGTCGTGCACAGCGCCGAGGCTGTTCAGTTGTCAAGCAGAATGGTTTCTGCCGTCCACCCCGGACAGATCAGTTCAGGCCATTCGGGGAAATTGGATTAGTGTCCGGCAGAGTCGGAGGAAGTCACGACACCTGCAGAGCACGTGATTGTCGAATGACAGCCGAGGAGTTCTCTCTGTCAAAATTCTTTCAAAACTTGCACAGTCTCTTGCACACTTTCGCTGCGACCGAAAATTAGTGCGTTTAAATACAATAGTTATTAGTTGGGAGATATCGACACGGTCTCACATCGAACATACGAGTGCCTGTTTCTCTGGTACGAAAGGAAGCTCACGTCCTCGGCAGCCACTAGAACGACATAATGCGCATTCTCATTGTCGACGACAACGAACGAGTTCGACGTGGCATCGCTGGAGTTATCTCCTACGAGAAAGATTGGCAGTTGTGTGGCGAAGCGAGAGATGGAGCGGAGGCAATGGAAATGACGCGGCTCTTGCTTCCTGATCTGGTGCTCCTGGACGTCAGTATGCCGGGTATGGATGGCTTGGAAACGGCGCGTCGCCTGCGGCACGAGCATCCATCCGTAAAAATCCTGATCTTGAGCCAACATGATCCCGAGCAGTTGTTACCACAAGCCCTGGATGCGGGTGCAAACGGATGCGTTGACAAGTCTCGCATAAGTAGCGATCTGGTGCGGATCATCAAGAGTGTTTTTCTTAGTTGAAAAAGCGGCCTGGAGAAATAGAACCTCCGGAAGATGGCTGGAATAGAAAGAAGATGGCTGGAAGAGAAAATGGAAGGCCGCCTTTGAGGGCGGCCTTTGCTTCAGGATATGCGGCGCTGGAGAAGTTACTTGACGACTATGACTCCGAAGAAGCCATCGGTGTCGCTGGGACCGGCAGTGAAGAAGAGCTGATTCTTGAACCCATTTGCGGAAGTTCCGCCGCCGAACTCAATGCCCCACAGTCCGCTGATGGTGATCGGCGTGCCAGATGTATTCCTCAGCGTACCCACGAATTTACCAGTGGCATGATCGAAGGCGTTGATGGTGCCAGTGCTGGAGTTGTTAGAAATCAGGAGGGTATTGCTGAGAGTTCCGAAATTTGACGGTGCCAGGGCGAAACCCCAGGGTTGGTTCAGAGGCACTCCGTGGGCGAAGTGTTTCAAGAGAGTGCCGTCTTCGCTGAAGACGTCGATGAAACCACCCTTACCGCCCGAGGTACTGGCAAATGATACGAATACTTTTCCTTTGATGTCGTGAATTCCGAAGGGGGCAAAACCGGCCGGCACGCTGGCGTCGGTGAAAGACTTTACCAGGCTAAAGTTTGCGTCGTAAACGTCCACTTTGTTGTTGGCGGAGTCGGCGGCGAAGAGGAAGTTTCCGGAGACTTTGTCGGTGATGGCCAGTCCGGTGTAGACCGAGCCAGGGCTTCTTACGCCGATCAGTGACGCGCTAGGGTTGAAGCTCGACCAGCCGCTGATCGTTCCATCCAGTGTGGCAAATAGAAATACTGAAGTCCAATTATCGATTTTGAATTCCGACGAGCCGTTGTAGACGATTCCCGTTGGCGTGCCCGGTCCGGTGCCGCTGGAAGATGGGACGATCACCTGCAGGCTTTGCGGGTTGCCTTTACCGTCGTAGAGAGTGGACCAGCCGCTGGCCTCGTCGCTGACCCAGAACGGGCCGCCCGGGGCGTAGACGAGTCCCCAGGCATTTTTGAGCAATGAATCCGTGTGCTGAGCTTTGCCGGAAATATCCGAATCCAGATAGAAGCCTTGATACTGCGCCAGGGCTGAGTTGCAAACGAACATCAGCAAGAGGCCCAGCAGTGAGGCAAAAACGTGAGTACGACCGAGTACACGCTGCATGCGATTTCTCCTTCGTGTAGTTGCGAGCGGGTTGCAAAGATGGTCCAAGTCCTTGCCGGAGACCATCAGCACCGTGCTCTGTAACGTCGCAATACTAGGGTGTGCGGAGAGTGCGGTTGTCAGCGGCTTGTCAGGGATTTGTCATTGGTTTGTCATTGGTGTGTAGAATTCGTGGGTTTGTACAGTCGTCGAGTGGATCTCTCGCCGATGGGAACTGCGCAAATCAAGATGGCGTTCTGGTTGGGCCAGAACGCCATCTTAGTTACGGACTGTATCGAGTAAGAGTCGCGATGGCTCCGCCAGCTATCGCGACTGTTTTCTACGCGCCCGCGCTGGCGGTTTTGGCCAGCGATGCGGTGCGTGGAGCGTCCGCCGCCTCCCGGAAGTACAACCGGTAAGAGCAGTGGACGCCATACATTACAGGAAAAATCACCAGGGCGGCCTGCCAGCCAAAATGATGGCTGACCAGGTTTACCATGGAAGTCATTCCTGCACTGAGGATGTAGTAGGGGAATGAGAGTTGCACGATCCCGAGCCAGATGCGGCGCATGGCCGCTCCCTCGGCGACTTTGATGATGCCAGCTACCGGCGCCGTCTGCCCCAGGAAGAAAGCAGCGGTCGCGGAAGCCAGCATCAACGGTTCCGAAGCCCAGGCAGCCCTCCCCAACCAGCCAGCGTTCCAGATTAAGTTCGCCATGCTGGTTGCGAATGCCATCATGCTGACGTTGAATAGCATCTGATCTGGCTTGAACTTGGCGTCCAGTTTGGGCCAGCATTGCACTAACGTTGAAATGCTTGCGATCACGACAGCTTCCAGTGCGCTCAGATTTACGACTGCCATGAGCAGGAATGGCAGGTTGACTGACATGTTTCCGTCAATGCCCGGCAGCTTAATCTTCATCCGCGACGTAGCCGCCGCCAGTGCCATTAGAGCCAGGGCATAGGATGTATGGAGCGTGTGGCTGGCTAGCCCGGCGTATACCGTGCTTGCCGTCGCTGCCAGGACCATCACTGCGATGAATGTTTGCGTTAGCCGTGTGCGATTCATGATCTTCTCCTCTCTCTGATTGTTATAACCACGGCTTACTGTTCATCGTCTCCAGCATCTGAGAACGCGCTGTTGCTGGCTAAGTCTGATGCACCCCATACCACGCTAGTGGCGGATGTGCCTGTACTCGCACCCCAGACCACACTGAAGGCGCTCAGTTGGTTATCGTTCCAGGGAAGCGAACTGCCCCATACCACAGAGCTGCCATTTACGTTCGCGCCCCATACGACTGAGGTTCCCCAAACCACCGAACTGCCCCAAACCACGGAGTTTGGCAGAACCAGCGAGTTTCCGTTGCTCAACGAAACGGTATGAGTTACGGCGTTGTAGACTGCCGACGGTGAGAGAGCGGACCCGGTTGTGGCCGGGGCCAGATCGTTGTTGGCCAGAGCTGCCTGCACATCCAGGTAGCCGGCACCGATTGACAGAAGATCGTAGAACTCAGTGAAGGTTCGCCCTAAATGCGGCACCAAAGAGATGGACGACTGGGGAAAACGCTTGTATGCCGTCTTCATCAACCGTGCCTTCACTTGGTCCGGAGTCAAAGAGGTATTTTGCTGCAGCATCAAAGCCACAGCGCCGCTGACGGCGGGCGTCGCCATGCTGGTGCCGCTAAGCTTGAAATAGTCGTTGTTCCCGTCGGTGCCGACAACAAACTCAGTCGGATATGCAGCCTCCAGCGTTGCGCCAGGAGCCGCGAGCGAAACCACAGCGTTTCCCGCAGCTACCAAATCGGGTTTCACCACGTGATCGTATGTGGTAGGCCCCTTGGAGCTGTAGCTGGCTTTTTGGTCATCAGTCCGCGAGTACGTGTCCATGGACTTCATGGCACCCACGGTCAGCACGAAGGGATCGTTTCCTGGTGCGGTGATGGTTCCGAAGCCGTTGCTGCCGTTCACGCTCAATCGGCCATAGTTGCCTGCCGCCACCACCACAACGATGCCGCTTTGCCACGCGGCTTCCACTGCCTGGCATAGAGGATCCTGAGTGTAGCTGACAGGAATGCCGCGTCCGAGCGACAGGTTGATGATGCGAATGTTATAACTATTTTTCAGTGCGATCGCCTGCTGGATAGCCGCGATCACGTTGCTATCGCTGCCGGAGCCATTGGCATCAAGTGCGCGCAAGTCGATTAAGTTGACCTTGGGGGCTACGCCCGTGAACCGCCCCGCCGAAAGGTAGCCATTGCCACCGATAATTCCGGCAACGTGAGTTCCGTGTCCGTATAAGTCATATTGCGCCCCATTCGCGTTGGAAGTGGCCGTACCAGTAAAGTCCTGGTGATAGACCACGCGCGAATATGACTCAGTTGAATCCAACAAGTCGGGGTGACTGTCGTTGATGCCGCTGTCAATCACGGCAACGCCGATTCCCGTGCCGGTGTAGCCGGCGTTCCAGGCTGCGCTAACGTTGGCTGCGGCGTCAGTGTAATCGTCCGCTCCGTTCAGCGGGTGATCGACGGTCACGGAAACAATCTCGGGGTCGGCTTCCAGTGCAGGCAGAGCATTCACTGGGATGGTGAAAGCAATCGCCTTCACTGTACCGAGCCTATGGTTCAGGTGACCGCCAAGATTCATCATTTGGCGCTCGTGCCTGGCTTGTGGGATGTTCTTGTATTGCACGATCACTCTCACGGTTTCCGTGGAAGCGGCGCCATGGTGAGCGCGCGCAACTGTCGGTGCCAGGTCCGGGGCGAATTTGCCAACCCAATTCTGGGCGAAGGCGGCCTCGGCGATCAGCACCAGTAACAGCGTAGCGACGCGCTTTCCCCAAGCTGCGCTGTGGCGCTGGCCCCGACCCGGGCTTTTTGGTTTAAGTGTTTGCGACATAAATGTCAGCCTTTCTTAGGTACGAAAACGAATGTGGAGCAAAAACTCGTGCTTAGACCCACTGACTGATATGCACGGGGACGACCAATCGTCTACCCGCAAGTGATTGGAACCATTGGAGATGGAGGCGGAGCTGAATGGGCCGCTGGGCCAGTCTGTCCTGCCCGTTGGGGCGCGAGACAGTTTGTCCCCTTAATTTCTTACAGTTACTTTGGTGAGTTACCTGACAGGATGAGAGTGTGAGCCGCGTGCGTTTAGCGTGTAGCGGCAGCTTGGGTTTTGTGTTGGATCGACGGTCCCGCAGGCAGGATACGCGGCATGGCGGCCATCAGGCGTTGGGTGTATTCGTGTTGCGGGTTGGCGAAGATTTGCTCCGTTGTTCCGCACTCAACAACTTCTCCTTGATGAAGAATCGCGATGCGGTCGCAGATCCCCGCCACTGAGGCGAGATCGTGAGAGATGTAGAGAATAGCCATCCCGGTGGAACGGTTCAAGGCGCGAAAGAGCGCAAGAATCTCGGATTGAGTAATCACATCGAGAGCGCTGGTGGCCTCGTCAGCGATGAGCAGCACGGGACGATGCATCACCGCCATTGCAATCAGCACGCGCTGCGCTTGTCCAACACTCATCTGCGAGGGATATTTGCGTAGGAATTCGTCGTCGGCGGGCAGAGAAACGCTCTCCAGGCATGTGCGGATTGCATTGCCGCAGTCACTGTTCGTGTCCGATGCGTGCGCCCGCCACGCTTCCTTAAGTTGGGTTCGGATCCTGAGCGCGGGATTCAGCGAAGACAGAGGGCTTTGCAACACCAGGGAAATGGACCGTCCGCGCAGTGTGCGAAGCTCGCGTTCCGACAACTGCAGAAGGTCAGAATCTTGAAATTGGATGCTGCCTTCCGTGTGAGCGCGCTTCTTCTCGAGAAGCCCGATAATCGTCATGGCCAGTGTGCTTTTTCCCGAGCCGCTTTGCCCCACCAGCCCCATCACTTCGCCGCGCTGGATTTCCAACCGCACCCCGCGCAGGACAGGCTTGTCGGCATAGCGCACCGAGAAGTGGGCCGATAGCAGCGTGTCGTTTTGCGGAGTATCGAAGGCCATGCTGGGTGTGCTTTCGTCGTTCTGCCTAATCAGTATCCGTATGTATCCGTGCAAATCCGTGGCGAGATCTTGTCTATTATTTCGCCGGTACCGAGAGCCGCTCCGCGTTCCAGAATGTTTGTGGCGATAGAATCACCGGCGCAGCGCCGTGCACATTCGCTGACACCGCGGAAAGCGCATTCTTGTTAACCAGGAAGATGAACGGCTGCTGCTCGACAACGATTTCCTGCACGCGGTCGAACGCTTCTTTGCGTTTTTTCAGGTCGTTGGTCGAGGCTTGCGCGCGCATAAGACGGTCAATCTCCGCTTCCCACGTGGTTTCCGGAGTTTTCTGCTGCGGGTTCCACTGATGACTGTCGGAAGAGCTTAACCACACGTTCATCTCGCCGTTCGGATCCAGATCGACGTTGGTCAGGCCGAGGATGATGGCCTCGTAGTCGAAACTCTGCGTCATGCGTTCGATCAGGGAAGGGAAGTCGAGCGTAACCACGTTCACGTGAATGCCGATTTTCTGCAGATCATCCTGGATGAGCACGGCCATGCGCTCCCGCGACTTGTTGCCGGCGTTCGTGATGATGGAAAACACAACCGCATTTCCGTCTTTATCTTTGAGCGTTCCGTTTTCCAGGCGGAAGCCTTCCGACTGCAACGACTTCATGGCTGCATCGGGACTATAGGTTTGGGGCTTCAGGTTGGGGTTGAACCAGAATTTATTGGCTGGCGAAAATGGTCCCATCGCAGGCTGGGCGTGCCCACGAAAGACAACCCGGCTCAAGTCCTCGCGATTGATCGCTTCTGAAATCGCGCGGCGGAAGTTGGCTGAACGGAACCAATTCTTCTTGTAGCCTGGAATCGGCGACTTGGCCACTTCGTTAAACCAAAGTTGTTCGCTATCGAGCGACGCGCCCGCATCATGCGCCAATTGCGGAGAAGTGGCAGCCAGCTTGTCGAAGTATTCGCTATCGAGAGAATTAATCAGGTCCAGTTCTCCGCGTTTGAAGCGCAGCATTTCAACGTCGCGATTAGGTTGGATGTCCAGCCGGATGGAATCAAGATAAGGAAGTTTGCGGCCCTGTTCATCGGTCTTCCAGTAGTTAGGATTGCGTTTCAGAAGAACTTCCGATCCGGGTTTGTAATCGGCCACCACGAATGGGCCCAGGACGGCCATTTCTTTTTTAGGCGAGTGCTGGGAGAGAATCGCTACTTGATCGAAGAGGCGATCGAGTCCGGCAACTTGAGACGGAAACCGAATTGAAATCTGGGTGGGGGAGATCACTTTGGTTTCGACATTGCCGGTACCCGAGCGGAAAGCGTCGCCAGTGGGCGAATGCAAGGCCGGGTCCATCAACTGCTGAACCGTGAAAGCGACGTCCTCGGCGGTGAAAGGAGTGCCGTCGGAGAACGAGATTCCGCTACGCAAGCGGAAGGAGATTTGACGTCCATCTTTCGAGACCTTCCAGGATTGTGCTAATCCCGGCTCTAATTCCTGAGTCTGGCGATTGACGCGGACCAGAACGCCTCCGGTTAAATAGCGGATCGCGCCGGATGAATCTTCCTCAACCTTCAGGGGATTGAATGTCTTGGGCTCAGCGCGCAGGCAGAATCTGAGTTCGCCGCTTTGTGCAGACGATTGTCCAAGCAGAGATCCCAGGCAGATTAGTGCGACTGCGATTGCGCTTCCGCATCGATATGCCAATTGTTTCGAGCCTCTATCATGCTGCTTCATGCGGCTATCTCCTCTTGCCTGGAAAGTAAAAGCTGGAACGACGTGACCACGACTACCAGCAAAATCAGCGGCACAAACTTCCAAGGCTCTTCGCCAACGGAAACCATGCCTTCCAATTCTTTGAGCAGGCTTCCCCATGACGGCATAGGCTCGGCCACGCCGAGTCCAAGAATTCCGAGGTTGGCCTCACTCAAGATGAAGACGGGAATCGAAATCCAAAACTGCGCGTAGAGCACCGGCTTTAGATTCGGCACGACGTGAATCCAAAACAACCTTTGTCCGGGCAGGCCCACAGCGCGCGCCTGGCGCACAAAATCTGAAGAGCGCAATGATGCCGCGGTGGTACACAAGACTCGCGCGGCGGTGGTCCATCCCAAAAGCCCTAACAGCAGAAACGTGACCAGGACCGAAACCAGAGGCGATACATTCAGCGGCATCAGCGCGCGCGCCGTGATCAAAAGAAACAGCCAGGGCAGGGATAAGAATAGGTCGGTTACTGCCATCGCGATTCGCGCCCAGGCTCCGCCCAGATATCCCGCGAGTCCTCCGATGAAGGCCGCCATCAGCGTGGAAAGAAACGCTGCGGCTGGAGCTAGCAGAAGAGAAATACGGGTTCCGTAGAGAAGGCGGGCAAAGCGGTCGCGCCCAATTTCATCGGTGCCGAGCCAGTGTGTGCGCGATGGTGGCGCACTCGTGGCATCGCGATATTGTCTGGCATATCCGGCTGGAGCCAGCCAGTTCGCGGCCGCCGACGCAGCCAGTACCAGTACTAAGACAGCACACGCGAGTTTTCGCCCGAGGTTCATGCTCGCTGACCTCATGCTTCCTCTCCTCGGAGTACTTGACCCATTGCATCTGCCCCGGAGTTGGCCAGCAAGGTTACGAGCGTCACCAGAATCGTGATGTTCACGAGCATGGGAAGATCACGCGCCAGCGCCGCTTGCCACGCCAGTTGTCCGATGCCCGGTAGTCCGCACAACGCTTCGACCGGAATGGCGGCGCCCACTGCCACGCTCACCGAGACGCCGGCGACGGCGAGAAGTTGCGGCGCTACCACCGGGACTACATGCCAAAACAAAATGCGTGCCTCGCCTAAGCCTCTAGATCGAGCCGCGACGATATGAGGCCGGGAGTACGCCTTCATCAGAAGATTGCTGGCATAACGGTAGCTGCGGGGAAACACGATCAGCGCAATCGCCAAGGAGCCGGGCACGTTCCACAGTACTGATAACAACGCCAGCACCGCGGCCGGGATGCAAAGAAAAGTTCCGCTCACAATGGTGGTGAGGGCATCGAAAATCGAAAGCCGCAGCCATGCTGACGTTAAAGCCAGAGTCAGTGACAATATCCAGGCCAACGCCAGACCAGTTGACAGTAATCGCAGCGTAAGTGGTGCGCGATCGCGCAGCAAGGTGCGTACTGGTTGGCCTAGCGCCAGCGAAGTTCCCAGGTCTCCGTGCAAAGCGCGATTCATATAGGAAAAATAAAACCGGACGATGTTATGATCGCGCTGCTTGGCCTCGCGGAGCGCATGCACGCTCTGCGCGTTCAGGTGCGGATCCAGTTCCCGCTCATCTGCACTGAATCCCGGCGCCATCCGAACCAGCGTGGCAGAGAGCAACCCGCCCAGCAGAACAGTTGCCAGCAGAGTCAACGCACCGCCGGCAATTGTTTTTCGCAGGCTTCGCATTTATTTCCCCGAAGCACCCTGAGCCAAGCTGTCCAGTGCTGAGATCGCTTGCGCGTGGTGGACATGTTTCACGGAGTACATGCGGCGATCCGCTTCGGCCAACAAGGCCTCCACGTCATATCCATCTTCCGGACAGAGCGCCGTACCCACACTTAGAGTGATGACCTCCCGGCCGCGGGTGTGCCGTCCGGCTTCAATCGCCGCCTGATTCAGGCGATCTGTTTTCTCTTTGGCGCCCGCGACCGACAGTCCGGGTGCGGTGACCACGAACTCATCGCCGCCCACGCGGGCCACGTAGTCATAACCGCGGCAGGCATCTTTCAAACGCGTGCTGAACTCCCGCAGCAGTTTGTCTCCCTCCAGGTGGCCGAAGGAATCGTTAATCTTCTTAAGCCCGTCAATGTCGCAGACCATTACGGCGAGCGAAGTTTTCATGCGGCGGCACCGCGACACTTCCTGCGCCAGATGAACAAACAATGAGCGTGCATTAGGCAGGCCGGTGAGGAAGTCAGTGGTTGCCGAGCTTTCCGCCTGCTGATACTTCAGGGCGTTCTCCACCGAGAGCGCAACTTTGGAAGCGACGGCTAGCAGAATTCGCAAGTGGTCGGGTGTAAAAGCGTCGAGGCTGGAGTGATACATCGCCAGCACGCCTACGACTCCAGTCAAACCTTGCAATGGAACTACGAGAGCCGACGCGAGGATCGCGGTTTTAGGATCGGCGACGTAACCCGCTTCCACTTGCGGGTTGCCATTGATGATTGGTTTACAATTCTCGGCGACCCAGCCGCATAAGCCCTCACCCACGCGGATTTTCAACGACGAGAGGACGCGAAAATTCTCGCCGCTCACCAGTTCCGGCAGCAGCCATCCATTTCGGTTGACGAATACTGCAATCGAGTCATAGGGAATCAGTCTGCGCAGCCGCATCGACAGTACCGAAAGAGTTTCGCTAAGGCTGAGCGAGTTCCCCAGGTCCTGGCTTAACTCGAACATGGCTTGCGCTTCCTGTCGCGCGGAAGCGATTGAAGACAGGAAGTCGGTTTCGTTCTGCAAGTTGGGAGTCCATTTCTCGAATCCGGTTGCGGGAGCGAGACCGCGTTCCACATGCAAGTCTTTGGCGAATCCGGCGGGAACGAAACCGTCTTCATGAAGTTGCGCGATGCGCTCCAGGTCCACGTAGCGGCGCTCAAGAATTTCGACCACCTTCGGATCAAACCACTTTCCGGACTTTTCTTTCACCGTATCCATGGCGCGATCCAGGGGTATGGCCGGGCGATACTGGCGATCCGAGGCAAGCGCGTCGAGGCAGTCGACGACGGCGAGAATCCGCGCTCCGATCGGGATCTGTTCGCCCACCAGACCCGCGGGGTAACCCGATCCATCCCATCTCTCATGGTGCGCGCGTACGATGGGCGCCACGGGATAAGGGAAAGCCACTCGATCCAGAATCTCCGCACCCACGATCGGGTGCACCTTCATCTTCTCGAACTCTTCCAGAGTCAATTTGCCGGGTTTGTTGATGATGTGCTCGGGCACGGCAAGTTTGCCGATGTCGTGCAACAGGGCCGCGGCTCGGAGCGCCTCAATCTCGTCGGGCGAGAGTCCGATCTCTTTGGCGATTTCGACGGCGTAAGTCCGCACCCGTTGCAGATGCGTATGCGTGGTGTGGTCTTTGGCTTCAATGGCGAGCGCGAGCGCCTCGATGGTGCGCATGTTCAACGAGGCAATCTGTTCTACGTGACGTTTCTCAACTTCTACTCGCTCCTTCTCCGCCTCCAGGCGTCCAAGGTAAAGGCGATAAGAGCGATACACCCAATAGATCACAGGCAGTACAAGCAGCGACGTCTGCCAGCCGGCGCGGCGGTTGACGACGCCGACCAAGCCAACGGCGGCGGCTCCGACGAGGTAATAGGGAAAGGACCAGAAGTAACAATTCGACCAAACTTTGCGGCTGGATTTATTTTCGGTAAGAGCGATGACGATGGAAATTGGAAGCGTGTTTGCCAGGAAAAAAACCAGGGCCGCCGCCATCAGCAGGAAAGGCTTATTTCCGCCGACTTTAGGTGCAAGCCAATAATAGGTTGCGTAACAAAGCGCACTGGCATTAGCCATCATCCCGAAGACGTTGAACAAAACTTTTACCGGATCCAGACGATTTCGTGCCTGCCAGATGCTTTGCACAAGAGTCGCAGTGCAGCCGATGACCATGGTTTCCGGCAGACTCAGTTCCATCACGCCCAGAAGGATGAAAAGAAAATTTACTGACATGGTGCCGTCGATGCCCGGCAGTTGAACTTTCAGGCCCGAAGCCAGAATGGCGACAAGGACATAGCAGGCAAATCGCGCCAGGTCAGCGGATTGCCAGTGCCAGAGGGCAGAGCACAGCACCACCATCCCGAGCGAGACCGTGATCCCGACAAATAGTTTCGTCCGAGTCGACATTTGCGATTGTTTCTGTCGCAGGGGAATACGGCAGAAGGCCACCTGTGGCGTGAGAATGCGGTTCACACACCTCGGGCGAGCCTGTTCAGGTCAAATCCTATTGTTGTTGTCAGGTTTTAAGTAGCTTACCGAGGTAATGGAGGTCCAGCTGTTTGTATTGCCAGAATGAATCGGATTACTTTCGTTATCATTCCGAATCGCTTACTTTCTTCAAGTCCTACTCTGTGTGTCAAGATCAACTCCAAACGTGCGGGATGCCAACAGAAAATTTTAATTCGCAGCCACAAGCCGGAGCCAACGTGAGCCCCGGAGCAAATTATCCCGCTGGCAGAGCGTTGAGTTCGGGCATTCTTCAAGCGGCTATGCTAGCGAAAGTCGTCACGCTGTCGGCCGATCCCGAAGGCAGAGTTACTGGCTGCAACGAAGCCGCGCTGGATTTCTTTGGCGACATTCCAGCGCTTCTCGGCCGGCCATTGGCAACATTCTTCTCACCCGAAAATGCCGCTGAACAAAAGCGACTGCAGCAAACTATTGTGACGGCAGTGTTGAAGGACGGTCAGCACCGGTCTTCGCTTCGATCTCAGACCAAGTCTGGGAAGCGCTTTGCCGCGGAATCGTTGGTTACTCTGCTCCGCGACACCAACTCTGCCCCCGCAAGCATGGTCGCCCTGTTTTTTGTGGAAGAGGAAACGAAAGCCGAGCTGGCTCTACAGGTGCAAGGTGAATGCGAAGAGTCGCCACATACCGTCTCGCGCGAGATTGACGGCACGAATCTCATACTTGCCAGCCCGCTGATGCACCGGTTCATGCGCATGGTGGACCGCGTGGCCGGGCACACCGAGAGTGTGTTGATCACGGGTGAGACCGGCACGGGCAAGGAAATGATTGCCCGCACCATTCACCAGTCATCGCACCGCAGCAGCCGACCGTGGATCGATATCAACTGCGCGGCACTGCCCGAAAATCTTGTGGAGAGCGAGTTGTTTGGCTACGAAAAGGGCGCGTTTACCGGAGCCGATTCCTCCAGAGCCGGCCTGTTCGAACTGGCCGACAAGGGCACCCTCTTTCTCGACGAAATCGGCGAATTGCAACTGCAGACCCAGGTGAAGTTGCTGCGCGTGCTGGACGGATATCCTTTTTACCGGGTGGGGGGACACCGCAAAATCAATGTGGACGTACGCATTGTCGCCGCCACCAATCAGGACCTCGATGCAGCTGTGGCTGCTGGCCGCTTTCGCCAGGATTTGTTTCATCGGCTCGGCCAGTTTCAGCTTCGCGTGCCGCCGCTGCGGGAACGTCCCGAAGACATCGTTGCGTTGGCGGAACATTTTCTTCACCTTAAAAAAGCGGACGGCTCGTTCGCGCCCGATGCCATCTCCGCTTTGTTGTCGCACGCGTGGCCAGGGAATGTTCGCGAGTTGCGCAACCTGATCGCACGAGTGGCGGTGGAATCGCGCCAGCCAGAGATTCATAAATCACAGATTGCCGATGCGATGTCGGGGAATCCGACGGCTCAACGCCAGTCTGCTTCCATGCCGGTGGGCAATCTCGACAGCATGGAAGAGCAAATGATTATCCGGGCGCTGGAGCGCAGCGGCGGGCACCGCAGCCAAGCCGCCGAGCAACTGGGCATTTCACGCCGTACGCTCAGCCGAAAACTCAAGGAGTACAACATCAATGTGAATTCCGCGGACGCGGCGAACTCGCTGGGCTTCATCAGCCTCGAGCAGCAGAAGTTTTTCCGCGCTCGGGTTCAGATAGCCGTGGTGTTAAAAAATCAGCAAGGCGAAGAAGCGTCGGTTCAGGGTGTGAATCTTAGCACCGGCGGCATAGGAGTGGACGGACTGAGGGAACCGATGAAGTTCACCGGCCTTCTCGACGTAAGTTTTCCGCTTCCCGAAAGCGAAGCCATGTTTCAGGCCAAAGCGCGCATCGTCTGGTTCGGAGGCGAAGGTCGCGTGGGCCTGCGCTTTGCCGTAATCGATCCCTTGCTCTTCGAGCAACTTCAGAGCTGGACCAATAAGAAAATGAAGGACGAAGGATGGGAACTTCCTGCGTGAAAATGTACGGACGGCAAAACCCCGAGAGAAGGGCAGCCAATCTTTAGGAACGTTACCCACGGGCCAAGCACAGTCGAGCCATTGTCATGGCCAGTTCGTTGCCGCAAACTAATGAAGCATGGAGGCTAGGTCGGCTATGTGGCGCGGCGTAAATAAACGCGAGAAATTATCGATTGTCGTCCTGAGCCTATGTATCGTGGCGCTGACGGCGATCTTTTTTCTGCGGATTGTGTAGCGCAGTCTGTGTAGCGCCGTCCGGCACATAACCACTGCCAATCTGTAGCAACCTCTCTTGATCCTAGTGTGCCGGGGCGGGCTGCGGAGCGGCTTGCGGAGCTTCTGCTCCCGGACTTGAGAAATTCACCCTTGGCACTTCCCGCGATCCTGGGGAGGCTTCGAAGTAAGCTTCATTCGGCTTGAATCCCGCAAAACCCGCAAAAATGCTATTGGGAAACTGTTGCACGTAAGTGTTGTAATCCCGCAGCGTGTCGTTGTAGCGTTTGCGTTCGACCGCGATACGATTTTCTGTGCCCGCAAGTTCATCCTGAAGGCGAAGGAAATTCTCGTTCGACTTTAACTGCGGATAGTTTTCGACGATCACAAGCAAGCGCCCCAGCGCTGAATCGAGCTGGCCATTCGCCGCGATCTTCTGTTGCGGAGAGCCCGCGGAAAGCAGCGCGGAGCGCGCTTTGGCAATGTCCCCGAAAACCGTTTGCTCCTGCTTGGCGTATCCCTTTACCGTCTCCACAAGATTGGGAATCAGGTCGGCGCGGCGTTGCAGCACGATATCGACTTGCGACCAGGCTGCCTTTACATCCTCGTTTTTCTTGACCAGATTATTCTTCACGCTCACGTACTGGCCAAAAACAAAGAGGACAACCAACAAAATTATTGCCACTACAACCACAACCGCTATCAGCGCCTTGCTCATGAGAGTCTCCTGAAAAGCAGCACGCAAAACTAGATGGGGCCCGTATTGCCTGAATCCAGCATACTATCAACTGTTGTGACCACTTGCTGAAGCGCCGCAAAATACCGCGAAAAAACGTCCGCAACATCGAGTTTCTTGCGATCTAATTTTTGCTCGCGCACGTCCAATACCTGCATGAATGGCGAGCCATCGAAGCCTATTTCCTTCGAGAGCTCCTGCACGGCCTCGCGCTTTCCAGCAGGAGCCTTCTTGCCCAGCACGATCAATGCATGACGGAATAGTGTGGCGAATGACGAGACTGACCGGGTGAGCAGATCCCACATGCGCGCGTCATTGCCTGAAGAAAGAAGCAGGCGCTGCCGCAACAGCGCGAGTTTTTCCCCCAACTCGTATTCCACCTGGATGCGGTGCAACTTAGTTGGAATTGTTAAACCCTGAAGCACATCTTCTCCGAAGAGAACGCGGTGGTGCTCCTTTATGTCCATCAACTCAATCGTAAATACATCGGTAGAGCGGCCAATCTCGTCGCGGGTCATGAACAGCGGCGGAGGCTGCTTCTGACCGTCCCACCATTTCACCGCTGGTGCCAGCGATTGCAGCGCAGCGAATGAGCTGTCGCGAATCACACAAAACACATTGAGGTTAGAGAACTCCGGATGAAACTCTCCCGTGACCGCCGATCCAAACAGGACCACGCTCTCCAGGTTTGCTCCAGCAGCATCGCGCAGCCGGCTGACGAAGTCGTTAAGCTTTTTGTCTGGAATCATATGCTTCCTCGCTGGCTACCAACTGCTGCTAGCCCCGCCGCCCCCTGAACTGCCGCCGCCAAATCCGCCGAACCCTCCGCCACCGCCGCCGAATCCGCCTCCGCCCCAGCTACCTCCACCACCTCTGTCGCCCCCACCCCCCAGCATGCTTCCGAGAAGCATGCCAAAAAGTATGCTGCGAAGCGGAGTAAATAAGACGATGAGTACGATAAGAATCAGCAGAACAACCCCGCCCGCTGACATTCCGCCGTCCGGTTGCTCCCTGCGCCCTGCCGGAGGTGCCGCGATTTGACGGCTGGTGAGCTGAACTCCCGCGTCCTGGGCGATAACGCTCGCAGCGCGCGAGGTGACCAGCAGCAGCGCGGCGCTGTAGTTGCCGGCGCGCATCAGCGGGATGGCCTCGCGCTGAAATCCTCCTACCTTTCCGTCCGGAAGGATCGGCTCCAGGCCGTAACCAACTTCAATGCGGGCGCGATGGTCGTCGATCGCGTACAGAATCAACACTCCGCGATTGCTGGACTTGCTCCCTACTCCCCACTGGTGAAAAAGATCGACCGCGTAACTTTCAATGTCGGCGCCATCCAGCGAATGGATGGTCACTACGGCGATCTGGGCGTGCGCTTTCTCGTCGATCTCCCGGCAGATCTCATCTATCTGCGCGATCGTATTTCGATCCAGAACGTGCGCGAAGTCGTCGACGTAATCCGTGGGTTTAAGTTGGGAGACCGGTTCAGCCTGTGCTGACAGAACCATCAGCAGCGCCGCGAACAGCCCGAGCCACCATTTTGCGCACGAATTCATCGGAAGCAAAATTGTACAGGACAACGAATCGCACAACCGGCTGGCTGCACTCGTAAGCAGAAATAGGCCCCCAACTAGGAATGGGGCAAGTGCATCAGACCTTTATAAAGTCGCTACGATCTGGTGAGGCGTCACGTACTCTCGCCAGAGAAATACGAGAAGATTTCCGACCGTATCATTGCAGGCCATTGACGCACGTTTCCTGTGACTTCTTGCACGCTCCTGCGATATCATCAAGGGGATGTCCTTCTCGTCCCCGCACCACGCATTTCAGACCGACGACGCGCGCTTGCCACCGATTCACGCTAAAGTTCTAGCGCGTGAGCGACTGGACGCGGACGATGCTCTCGCCCTCTATCGCACCGGGGATATTCTCGCCGTCGGGTGGATGGCGAATCATGTGCGCGAGCGCATGCATGGGGACAAAACTTATTTCAACGTAAATCGCCACATCAATCCCACCAACGTCTGCGTCGCGGCTTGCCGCCTGTGTGCTTTCGGGCGCAAGAAAGACGCCCCCGGCGCCTACACTATGGCGCTCGATGAGGCTTTTGAAACCGCCGCTTCCGGATACAGCGAAGCTGTCACCGAGTTCCACATTGTCGGCGGCCTGCATCCTGATCTGCCGTTCCAATATTTTCTCGATCTGTGCTCGGGCCTGAAACAACGCTTTCCGCAGGTGCATCTCAAGGCCTTCACCATGGTCGAGGTCGCGTATCTTTCGAAGCGCGCCAAGCTTTCCATCCGCGAAACCCTGCAGCAACTGAAGGCCGCAGGCGTGGATTCGCTGCCTGGCGGCGGCGCCGAGATCTTCTCCGACCGCATCCGCCATATTATTTGCGATCACAAGATTGATGGGGATCAATGGCTCGATACCGCCAGAGAGGCTCATCAAATCGGTCTGAAATCCAACGCGACCATGCTCTACGGCCACGTCGAGAATGACGAAGACCGCGTAGATCATCTGCTCAAGCTGCGCGCATTGCAGGACGAAACCGGCGGGTTCCAGACGTTTATCCCGCTGGCTTTTCATCCCGAAAATACTGCGCTGCAGCATTTACCGAAAACTACCGGAATGCTCGATATCAAGCAGATCGCGGTCAGCCGGCTCGTGCTCGACAACTTCCCGCACATTAAATCTTACTGGCAGATGATGACGTCCAAAATTGCGCAAATCTCGCTGCGTTTTGGCGCCGATGACATGGATGGCACCGTGATTGAGGAAAAGATTTATCACGATGCCGGCGCCACCACACCGCAGGGCATGCGACGGGAAGAACTGGAACGCCTAATCCGCGCTGCCGGTCGCGAGCCCATCGAGCGCGACACTCTCTATCGGCCTGTCACCCGCACGGAGACTTCCGTCACCGTGGCTGTGTAACCAGAGGAATATTAATTGTTGCCTTCTGGGCGGTGAAGTCCCACCAAATTTCTATTTGAAGAATTCGCCCATGTCGGCCGCGGTGGCGGCAGCTCCGGGCAAATCTGTCACTCCCAATCCTTCCAGCATCAGTCTCAAGCTGCTGGCGTGTTCGTAATGTGTTGTGGACTTATATCCGGCCTTCGCCAGTGGGCTTACGATTACAGCCGCCACTTGCCCTCCAGCATATTGAAGATCCGAAAGGGCGCCTTCATCGAACACGATAATCAGCAGCGAATTCTGAAAAGCCGAGCTTGTCACGAGGGGACCCATGTTAGCGGAGAGCCACTGGTCGGCTGCAGCTAGCATCTGCGTATCGCTGCAGCTGCTGATTCCGGCCGGACAATTGTGCGCATCGTTATTCACGTCGGGAACGATGAACGAATAATCGGGCAGCGTGCCGCCTGAAAGGTCGGTGGCAAACTGTGTGAAGGGGACGACGTTGCTGGCCTGGCTTGAACTATTCTGAACGTCTGAGAAATAAACAAATGGATCGTGATGTTGCAGATAGGTCCCGGTGTCGATTCCCAGGTAACCCGCCGAGGGTAGTCCTTCCTGATAGGTCTTCCAACTTTTTCCTGCTGTCGTCAGGGCCCGCACCACGTTATCTTGAGATACAACGCCGTTATAGGAATCGAGCTGGAGTCCCGTAATAGAAGTTCCTTCTCCCACCGTCAGCTCAAAATAGTTTGGCAATGAAGGATGGGCGTCAGCGAAATACTGCGTAGCCAGCCCGTTTGCCGTAGCGAGACCGTTCAGATACGGCATGCTGGGATTCCCAATCACACTGCCGTAGCTATGGTTTTCTTCCACCACAATGAATACGTGCGTGAAGTGAGGGACCGTGCTGACTGCAGATGTGCCGCTGCTTGAACTGCTGATTGAACCGTTACTTGAACTGCCACCGCCGCAACCGGACTGCAACGCGACTGCGATCCAACAAAATACAATGCCACGCCCCAGCTTTATCTTCATCGATCATGCAACCTTCGGCCAGATTCAGCCGAGAAGGTAGAGTTCAAGAACTCGGTGTAACGTCTTGATTCTCGGGCTCAGCTTTGGATGGTTGTTCGCCTTTGAGAGTTGCCGTTCAGATTTTTGTGCGCGCCAATTTTTGCGACGGCGCGACGAAGAAAAAGCGCAAGAAAAAGCTGGAGCGAGATTTCGACCTCTCGCTCCAGCCCCTGAAATTCACGACGCTCTTTACAGTTTTTCGAAGAACTCGCACGCCGAGCACGAAATATAGATTCCGCCCGGAATCCCGCGCTGCCGATCTTTCATGCGCTTCACGATGCGCGTCACTTTGCCGCATTTTGGACAATCCGTGCTCTTGGCGGTGTCCATAACTTTCTTACGGTCCGCTGTTTTTGCGATCTTCCCGCCTACTGCCATGGTTCGTTTCTCCTGATCTTGATTGCGCAGCGATCCGTTCGAGTTTCGCACGGATACGGATATTGATAAATGGAATGTAAAACCAACCCTGAATCTGACGGGAAGCCTGGAATCCACTCCGGAAGGCCCTGCGCAGCTGCGCCCCGCATCTCTTCCGTCGTATTTTATTTTACAGCAAGGTTATGCCCGTTGTCTTGGCTTGCGTTGACCCATATCGCTTGGCCCTGCTACCGTCATATGTTTGCCCTTCCGCATGAGCTTCATCCTGTGGCGTGGCAAACCTCTTGCTAGAGCGAATCATCGCTACGGAGATTCATCATGCCAGCCATTAAATTTCGCGGTGTCGATTTCATTCAGTTCGATTCGCTTCTCACGGAAGAAGAGCGCCTGGTGCGCGATACCACGCGACAATTCATCGAAGATAACCTGATTCCCATCATCGAGGAATGTAACCGCGCCGGCCGTTTTCCCCGCGAACTGGTAAAGCCCATGGCCGATCTGGGTTTCTTCGGCGCATCGCTCAAGGGCTATGGCTGCGCCGGCATGGGCAATGTTGAATATGGATTGATGACGCAGGAACTCGAGCGCGGCGATTCCGGCGTGCGCAGCTTTGTCAGCGTGCAGTCGGGACTCTGCATGTATCCGATCTACGAATTCGGCAGTGAAGAACAGAAACAGACATGGTTGCCCGCCATGCAGAAGGGCGAGAAGCTGGGATGCTTCGGCCTCACCGAACCCGGGTTCGGATCCAATCCCGGCGGCATGCTTACACGCGCCCGGAAAGTTGGCAAGGAATACATTTTGAACGGCGAGAAGATGTGGATCACGTCCGGCAGCATCGCCGATGTCGCTATCATCTGGGCCAAAGTAGAAAATGAAGATAACAAGATTCGCGGATTCCTGGTCGAGAGCGATCGCCCCGGTTTTAGCGCCCACGACGTTCACGGCAAGTGGTCGCTGCGCGCCTCGGTGACTTCGGGGCTGTCAATGCAGGATGTGCACATTCCGGAATCGAACTTGCTGCCGAAAAGCGGCGGCCTGAAGTCGCCATTGATGTGCCTGAACCAGGCGCGCTACGGCATCGCCTGGGGAGTGATTGGCGCGGCGATGTCTTGCTACGATTGTGCGCTGCAATATTCCATCTTGCGCAAGCAATGGCGCGATCAACCCATCGCCTCGCATCAACTGGTGCAGGACAAGCTCACCTGGATGATCAGCGAAATCACCAAAGCGCAACTGCTCGCGCTGCAAGTGGGCCGCCTGAAAGATCAAGGCAAGGTCGAGCACCAACACATCTCCATGGCCAAGCGCAACAACGTCTGGATGGCCCTTGAATGCGCCCGCCTCTCCCGCGACATCCTCGGCGCCAACGGCGTCGCCGACGATTATCCGATCATGCGCCACATGATGAATTTGGAGTCCGTGAAGACCTACGAAGGCACTCACGACGTGCATTCGCTGATTATTGGGCAGAGCATCACCGGGATTGACGCGTTCTAGGGGCGCTGCGCCGAAGTTCTTTTCGGATTTCAACTGGCTGACGTACTACGCGGTCGGCTTCTCCCGCGGTGGTTCAACGGCGAGAAATTCCTCTGCGAAGCGCTGGGCGTAGCCTTGCAGCAGCGACTGCACACGGTGCTGGTCGTTAGATCGCAGAATCAACCCAGCGTGGTGATGCTTCTTGATTCGTAAGGACACTTCCGGATCCTTATATCCCGAGGTGTCGGGATTCTCCTGTCTCGCCAGAGAAAGAATGACTCCAGCGTAGTCTTCGCGCACCGCCGGGAGCTTGTAAGTGCCATCCTCGCCCGCAACTTCGATGCGGGCCCATTCGCGCCAGAGGTTAAGGCCGGTGGCGGCTTCGATCATTTCGTTGATGTAAGCTCCGCCCACGCGCGCGGCACACTCAAGAAAATAAAAATGCCCGTCGGAATTTGCCCGGATGAATTCGGTATGTGCTACTCCCCGCACCAGGCCCAGCGCAGCAATCAGTTCGCGATTGATCTGCCGCAGTCCTGAGTCTTCTTCGCTTCCGCGAGCGACCGTGAACGTCGTGAACACTCCGCCACCCTGCGCCACATTCATCGGAGCCTTGCCGTACTTATTTACGTTTGCAAAAACCACTTCATTTTCCGAGACCACTGAATCGACGTGATAAACGTCGCCCGGAACAAATTGTTCCAGCAGAAAAGAGGATTGCTTGTCTCCCAGTTGTTCCAGCAGCGGCCACAATTCTTCCCCCGCATGAATCTTCGTGATTCCTATTGCTGATGCCTCCTGTCTCGGTTTCAGTACCCATGGTCCCGGAACATGCTCAAGGTAATAACGGATATCGCCGTGATTGAACGCTGGAACGAAATCGGGAACGCGCACGTTGCCATCAAGAGCTTTCATGCGCATGGCAAGCTTGTCGCGAAAGTACCGCATGGTGGTCAGTCCCATGCCGGGCACGCGCAGATGTTCGCGCAAGGTTGCGGCGGTTTCCATGTCATATTCGTCGAGCGCGACGATGCGGTCGATCTTCTGTGTCCGCGCGAGATGGCTGACAGCTGGCACGATGTCAGCCAGGGGAATATCCGCCGGAAGATAGAAAGTGTTGTCAAGACTTTCGCGCGGCCAGTCGGCATCGCGCAGCTTCTCCGCCGTGAGCAACAATACGCGGCAACCGTGCCGCTTGCACTCGCGCATGAATTCCTGTCCCTTCTCGTAGGTCGTAATGCACAGGAAGGTCAGCGGGCGCGATTCCGGCATGGGCCTCCTTTCAAAACAGGGTGCAGAGAATATCACGAAGGCGGTGGTCGGAGTATCGGTTTATTCCATGGCGTATTCCGTTTCTTTCAATCCGTCGCGGATTGGTTTATATTCACAAGCCGGCTCGGAAACGCCGGTTCATAAGCTTGCTTGGAGGCTCTCATGGCTACGCAAACTCGTCCAGAAGGCAAGGCCCGCAGTTTCGGGGAAAACATTGAAAGCGATCTGACCTCGCGATTTCTGCGGGTGGTGGAAGTTGCGGCAATCGCTTCAGCCCGCACCATGGGCCAGGGCGAACGCAAGCTCTCCGATCAGGTAGCCACCGAAGCGATGCGTCACACCATGGATTCAATCCCGATGCGCGGGACCATCGTCATCGGCGAAGGCGAGCGCGATGAAGCGCCCATGCTCTACATCGGCGAGAAAGTCGGCGCGGAATTTCCGGATGGGCGCGAGGTTCCCGAGGTCGATATTGCGGTCGATCCGCTCGAGGGCACCAACCTTTGCGCCACGGGCGCGCCCGGTGCGATCACCGTGCTTGCCGCTTCGGAACGCGGTGGGCTGCTGAACGCTCCCGACTGCTACATGGAAAAAATCGTGGTCGGCCCCTCCTGCAAGAATGCTGTCGAGCTCGATGCGCCGGTGGCTGACAATTTGAAGAACATCGCGAAGAGAATGAATCGCGACGTGGAGGATCTCGTCGTGATCGTGCTCGATCGCCCTCGGCATGAAAAACTGATTGGCGACATTCGAGCCGCTGGAGCCCGCATCCGCCTTATCGGCGATGGCGACCTGTCGGCGGGCATTGCCGCCGCGGTTATCGGCACGGGCGTACATGCAGTCATGGGCTCAGGCGGAGCCCCGGAGGGTGTGATTACGGCCGCCGCCATCCGCTGCCTCAACGGCTACATGCTCGGCCGCCTGGTGGTGAAACCCGATCAGGAAGAGCGCCTCGCTCGCATGGGCATCAAAGACAAGAAAAGAATCTACGAAGCCGAAGACCTCGCTCCCGGCAAACAACTCATCTTCGCTGCCACCGGAGTTACCGACGGGTCGCTGATGAAAGGTGTCCGCTTCTTCGGCGAAGGTACGCGCACTTCCTCCGTAATCCTGACCCTGCAGACCGGCAAAGTGCGATTCATCGAGAGCATCCACTTGGAAAAAGGTCCGGATATTAAAGTCAGGTTCGCGTAGACCTCCGTTTTCGCACGATACGGAGGAATTGATCATTCACTTCAGATATTCCGAATTGTTTTTCAGATCCTCCGGAATATCGGGGAAGGGTGGAAACGCTTGCGAGTATCCCTTGAACAAACTCATGCAGATTTCCGCCCGGCGATTGCCGTCGTGAATGGCAATTTTGTGAGGATGGCCTTTCGAATAACCTTCCCATAGCGAGACGCCTGCGTAGGCGCCGTCTTTGCGCAGAACGTAATAGATCATGTCGATAAAGCGCACCTTGTTCATGTCGCTGTTGTAATTGCGGACGATGCGATTGAGGGCGTCCATGCCCGCTTCCTGCGGCGACATGCCATGACGCATATTTTCAACGATGGTGTGCGCGCCCGCCACCTTGATATTTTCCTCGCCGCTGCCGGTCGCGCCGGCGGAGCCTACATCTTGATCGGTGTAACAGCCGGCGCCGATGATGGGCGAATCGCCGCAGCGCCCGGGAAGTTTGAAAGCCAAGCCGCTGGTGGTGGTGCAGCCGGAGATTTCTCCCTTATCATTGAGCGCAGAACTGTGAATGGTGCCGGTCGGCGGGAACAGAACTTTGCGGACGGCTGCTAATTGATCTTCCGGAGCGATACCGAGATCGGCGGCGCGCGCTTGTAGATTCTGTATGCGCTGTTGCCACAGTTCCGACTGCGGCTTTTCATTGCTTGCGGGGGGCTGCCAGTGCGGATCGGATAAGCCGGGACCCCACCAGTCATCGGTCGAGTGAAATTCTTTCCAGAGCAACCAGATCTTGCGCGAGTGTTCCGTCAGCAGATTCTCGCGCGGGAAGCCCATGGCCACGGCAAAGCGCTCGGCGCCTTCTCCTACGAGCATCACATGACCGGTGTGCTGCATCACGGCTTTTGAAACCAGCGACACATTCTTGATGTTGCGCACGCCACCGACCGAGCCCGCGCGGCGCGTCGGTCCGTGCATGCAGCAGGCGTCAAGTTCGACGACACCTTCCTCGTTGGGAATTCCGCCGAGGCCGACGGTGTCGTCATTAGGATCGTCTTCCGGACCTTTAACTACGCGAAGCGCGGCGTCGAGGGTGTCGCCGCCGTTCTTCAAGAATGCGAATGCGTCCTCAAGGTAGTTGAAGCCGTTATTGGCGCAGACGATGATCGGGCGCTTGTGCGGTCCTGATTGCTCGTCGTGTTTCTGCGTGGCCGCATTCTGCTTCGGGTTGTCTTTGCTATCCCTGTCATCCTGGTTCTGGGCGTGCGCTCCTACGCCAGTGGCGACCGCTCCCAGAACGGAGGTCTTGACGAAATCACGGCGAGAGAAAGTCATGCGGTCCTTCTCCTGTGGGAAAGCGGGAAGCATATCACGAGGCTCTCTGGTTTCATGCGTGCGCTGCGGGAGATGTCGTCAAGGGTTTTGGCGGTCCAGTCGTGGATCTTGAACCGCACTAAAAAATATCAGACCGAATCAACTTAATTCCTTAGAATCAACGATTTACAATGCTTCGATCTGCCTGGTAAATATATACTTGACACACGCGAACAAACGGAGTACAGTTTTTACATGAAGCCGCCACGCACATTGCAAGAAGCCATCGTTTACTTCGCCGATCCTGGCCGCGCCTTTGACTATGCCGTCAAA